>Ga0098033_1001017_pt1 | contig 11940 bp, 10 predicted proteins | sample 1_EtaG_FD_75049 | JGI IMG/M metagenome (GOLD analysis project Ga0098033, IMG submission 75049) | Marine viral communities from the Subarctic Pacific Ocean - 1_ETSP_OMZ_AT15124 metaG | ecosystem: Environmental > Aquatic > Marine > Oceanic | place: Pacific Ocean | collected 2015-01-07
AAGGCTGAATAGTTTGGGTATATTTACGGTTATTAATTAGCTTTAAAGCGTGTTTATGGATTACAGGATTTTCTATTGCTACTTTTTCGCATGGATGATCTAGAAACAAATTAAAAAATTCAGCTGCTGACCAAAGTTCAGCCCACCTGTTTGGTTTTTCATACAACCACCTTACACCACTATTAGCGAAGTAAGTGCAAGGCGGATGAGCAATTATTAAATCCCAATCATTATAAAGAATATCTTTTACATCTCCCTCATAATGATTACCGTTTGGATTATCTGTAGGAAGGATATCGCAAGACCACGCATCATGACCTTTGATCGTAAAAGCATCCCTAACTATTCCACTATATTCACAAGCGACTAATACCTTCATTATTCTCTCTCTCTTTCGTTAGTTGGGATTTGTAGGTGTGACTTATTCACCTCAACAGTTCCCTATTAAAAAAGCCTTGATTTTAAACTGTTTAGCTTTGCGTTTATGTTTAGCGCTGATTGCTTCCAATATTTCGCCTCGTTGCGCTCTTTTATATATCTATTTATCAAAATATAGATGATGAATAGGTATAATATTGTCAAGCCGTTCATGATTAATACTGCTGAATGATAAATGATTTTGTATCTATTGCAATTAAGGTGGTGTCATCTTGAATATCATCTATTTCGCCGTATTCAGTACCATAGTCTTCGTTATATTCCTTTAGACTATCATATTCCATATATTCACAACAAAGGGCGATCACGTCCAATTCTACTTCCTCGCCTGTATCTTCTTCGTATTCTTCAAGATACTCGAACAGAGCTTTTAAGCCTTCGTATGAGAAAAAGTCACCTCTACCACAGGCTTTAAATGCCCTTTGAAAATCATAGATATTTATTGTTTGTTTCATGGTTTATCCTTTCTTTACTTAATGTCCCTGGCGCTTCATGCGCTGTATAATATTAAGGAAATTAGTGACGCCCATGCAACTATAAATGTATATATAATATATATAATATAGTGTAAAACCCCTGCAAGTATAGTAATAAGTGAAGATCCATCATGTACAAATAAATATTGTAAAGGGTAAATCTGACAAGGGCGGCCGAGGACACCCCCCCCCACAAGTGCCTGGCGCAAGCGATATATACCATGTACCTCCCCCCATACATTTTTCTCCTCACAGCAATACTTAAAGCATATCTTTAATGCAACTTAAGTGCAACTATTCAAGTATAAGGGTTATGTTTGAAATCGTAGACGAAAATCCAATATTAGAAATAGACAATGCCAAGCCACGCAAGGTAAAGAGTGTTATCATGGAGCGTGATGAGAAAGGTAGAATATTAAGCAGGAAGAATGTTGAGGAGGGTTCGGTAATTCCGAACAGGAAGCCTCCAAAGGACATTATGGACAACCCTTATATGCAGAACTACTTTACAATGCGAGAATGTGATAATAAGGATAAGGGCAGGAAGCTGTTTGGTGATAAGAAGGAGCAGTATTTACAGTATTTAGGTGATTGCGGAGGTTACATTACTTTGGCAGCTAAAAACATGGGATTCAACTATATTTCTGTAAATCGCGCTATGAAGGGTGATGCTTTATTTGAGCAGGCGGTAAGGGCTATTAAGGATTACAAGATGGAAGAGCGATTAGACACTTTGGAGGAATTATCTATTAATCAAGCCAAGAAGGCAGGATGCACTACAGAGCGCATTTTTCAGTTAAAGGCTCTAAACCCACATAAATATAGAGATAGAGCGCCTCAACAGGCTACGCAGATTAATTTAATGGTAAGTGGGACTAGTCCAAAGGACAGATTAAGTATTATTTCAAAGTTGGCAAAGCGATGATAGTTAAGGATATGAAGATGGAGGATTTTTATGAGGTACAAAATCCTACTCCAAAAGAGGCATTTATGGTTTTGCTTACTAATTATTATAATATAGACAATATTAGGGCGTTAGATATAGCAGATACTGCTGTAGATTTATTCAGGTTAGACAGAGACGGAACTATACCATTAGATTGGGAAATGTTTTTGAAGAACCAAGCATAAATGGACATAGTCGTATCGTATAAGGATGCAAACGGCAATTCCACAGAGCCGTTACCGCATCAGGAAGATTATCATTTATACACAGGATGGGCAAAGCATCATTTGCTTGCAGGGAGTTTAGGAACAGGCAAGTCTGAAGCTATGTGTATGGAGGCAATACATCAGTGTGCTACATACGATAATAATTTAGGGTTACTAGGAAGAAAGGTTTTAGACGCATTTAAGAAATCTACTTTGATTCAGCTTCTTGATGTTGCTGGAGATTTTGTTTTGAAGCATAAAGCACAAGATCGTGAAATAATATTTAAAAATGGCTCAAAGATAGTCTATATGGCTTTGGATGATTCCAGGGATTCAATTCAGAGAATAAAGTCCATGAATTTGGGCTTTTTTGCATTTGATCAGCTTGAAGAGGTGAGTGAAGATACATTTATGGCAGCAGGAGGTCAGTTAAGGCGTAAGGGAACAATGAGGGTAAGTTTTCATACTTGTAATCCATCGGGGCATGATTGGGTATGGAAAAGGTGGAAGAAGGAGAAAGAAAAGAATAATGCAGTTAAGGGTGGATACAGGCTAATAGAGACAAAAACATGGCAGGAGGGTGCGGACTCTCCCACGTCTCAAGAAGAAGTCAGGGTTTACAGTGACAATCCTTACTTGCCCTATGATTATATACAGTTTTTATTGGAGATGCCTCAAAAGTGGGTAAACAGATATGTTTATTGCGGTTGGGATGATTTTGAAGGTCTTGTTTACTCTATGTGGGACAGAAAGAAGCATTTAATCCCACAGTTTGATATTCCGAAATGGTGGAACAGGTACATTATTTATGACTATGGATATAAGAATCCATCTGCTATACTTTTTGCAGCGGTTGATGATGAAGGCTTTATCTATGTATATGATTTAATTTACAAAAGTGAAACATTGATAGAAGAGTTGGCGTTATTGATAGATGAAAGGTTGGAGGGTGATTGCTCTTATGAGTTTATTTCCGACCCTTCTATATTGAGAACAGAGCGAGATGGCAATTCTGTTGCAGATGAGTGGCTTGATTTTGGATATGATTGGAACAAAGCTAATAATGATAAGAAAAGCGGTTTTGACCGCGTTGCTCGCTATTTAAGTGAAGATAAGAATGGATACATTAAGCTCAAGTTCTTTGATATTCCTCAAATGCAGTCATTAGTGGATGAGATTGAAAAATATAAATGGAAAGAATTAAAATTCGGGAAAGATGTGAAAACTACTCCTGAAGAACCAATTAAAAAAGATGATCACGCATTGGATTGTATTCGTTATTTAGTCCACGAAATTGAAGATTCAAGTGAACCCACATTAGAAGAGGAAGGATGGCTGCCTGTGTTTAGCCCCAAGAAAGAAACCAGTTGGATGGGTACTTAATGTCTGAAGTAAAATATTTTCATGACGTGTTTTCTGCTATGATAGATAATGATTCTAGATGGCTAAAAAGCGCAAAAGAATCTGCTGCATTTTATACAGGTGGGTTTGGCAGTGGTCAATGGTCAGATGCTGATATAAGAAAGCTTCGCAGTGAAGGAAGACCTCCTTTGCAGTTAAATATGGTATTGCCGAAGGTAAACTCTGTTACTGGAGTAGAACGGCAGAATCGTTCTTCCTTTCGCGCAGTCCCACAAGATATAGAAGATGACGGTATAGCGCAGATAATTACTGCACTTTTGTTTCATTTAGACAGTAATCGCTATTTACAAAATTTATTCTCAAGAGTATTTAAAGATGGTGTTTTAACAGGGAGGGGATGGATTGATCTATCTATTGAGCAAGGTCAATATTTTGATGCAGATATAAGAATAAGAAGAGAGTCTTGGGCAAATGTCCTTATTGATCCTGAAGCTGACTCTCCAGATGTATCTACTTGGTCTCGTTTAGCGAGGACAAAGTTTATGCCTTTATCGCAGTTGAAACAGATGTTTCCAGATGAGATGAAGGATGCTACTGATGTTAAGGACATCTTAATGCCTAAATACAGTGCTGTTAATGAAGAAGTAGGTGGAACTTATAATACAGGCGCTATGGAAATAAATGAAGCTATGTATTTAGACAACCACAGGCAAAAGGTAAGGGTAGTAGAATTATGGGAGCGTGATTTTGTAACTGAATATTTTGTTATGAATAAGCGTACTGGAAGAATAGATCAAAACGCTTTTTCATCCAGAGGAAACGCAAGAGATGACTTGGTTGCAAGAAAAGATGAAATAATTAACAGACCTATTCCAGCAGATGTAGAAGTTTCTCAATATAATTCCATCAGATCCCAAATTCTTTCAGAGATGGAAAATCTTACAGTTGTTAATCGCATAATGCCAAAAACATATCTCTCTATGTTTACAGGGGCGAGATTACTTATAGACAAGAAGCCAAATCCTTACAAGCATAACGAGTTCCCTCTGATTCCTTATTTCTATTTATTTGAAGATATGGGTGAAAAGATAGAGACCTTTGGATTGGTAGAGAATTTAAAAGACCCACAGAGAGAAAAAGACAAAAGACGTTCCCAGGCGTTAGATATTATGAATAGAAGCCCAAGAGGAGGCGGAATATTTAGTGGGAATAAAGTGTCAGCAGAACAGATGAATCAAGCGTCAAGTGCAGGAAAATGGATTGGCGTCCCTGGATTTAAAGGGAAAATTAGCGATTTTATGGCACAATGGTCAAATCAGCATCAAGGTTTAATATCTACAGCAGTGGCGTTAGAACAGCAGGCTGAAAATGACATGATTGATATTAGCGGTGTTAATCAGCCAATGATGGGAAATCCTTCTAACTCAAAAGAGAGTGGATTAGCTGCACAGATTAGAGTAAGGCAAGCTATGATGGGACTTCAGGAGCAGTTAGACAACTTGGATACTGCGAAAATGAAGACTCTTGATATGAGCATTAAAATGATGCAGCAGTATTTTACACCCAATAAGATAAATCGCATATTAGGCGTACAGGATTTAGAACCGCAGGATATGCAGGAATACAATCAAACCTTACAAAGATTTTTAAAAGATTTTGAATACATGAAATTTGACATTGTTCTTGATGAAGGAAAAACATCTCCAACATTAAGAGCGATGAAAGCTGCGCAAGTAGCTGATCTAATTAGACAGGGATACGGCTCACTCTTGCCTCTCTATTTAGAATTAGCTGATTTTGAAGCTGCTCCAGAGATACTTGAGAAAGTAAAGGAGCAGGCGCAAAGTCAACAACAAGCTCAAGCGCCAAAAAGCTTACAAGAGGGACAATCGGTATGAACCCTCTAATAACAACCCCCTCTAACAGAGGACAAGGAGTACATTATGAGTGAGGACAACAGCTTTAAATACATTGATGAGGAAAAGGAATTAGGTGTTGATGAGACACAAAATACCCCTGAAGAAAATGTAGAAGAAGCCCAGGCAACTGAAGAGACAACCAACGAAGAAGATCCATCTTCCTTAAAGGTAGGTGAACATGAATTTGAGTCTGTTGACGAATTGATCAATTTCGCTTCAGAAAGGGACAAGTCTTATCAGAACGCACAACAGTTGATCGGCAGGCAAGGAACTGAACTTGGTGATCTGCGCCAATCTGTTGACAAATTATCAGAGAACCTTCAATCGCCACAGGACGAAACTCCTGACGTGCAATTTGATCCTTATGATTCTGATTCTGTTAAAGCGTATCTCGACCAAGAACGCGAGAAAATAGTAGCAGACGTTATGGGTCAAGTTGACAAGAAAGAACGAGAAAGGAAGGAAACTGAAGCTAGGTCAATGGAAGTACAGCAGTTCATAAAAGCAAATCCAAAACTAAACGATAATGACTTGAGTGCTATTGCCAAATACGGTGATGAAAGAGGTGTTCTGCGATTTGAGGATGCCTATAAATTGAAACGATACGAGGAGATGGCAAAGGAATTTGAAGACATTAAATCACAGAAAGAGGCAACAAAGAAAGAGGAAGCGTCTAACGCACCTCAAACACTTGCAGGAATAGGAGGGTCTAACAAAGGTGATATTGACTATGATAACCTTTCTCCCCAAGAGTGGAATAAATTGCCGTCTGATGTGAGGGAAAAAGCTTTAATGGAGGCATCTCCTGGTACATAAAGAAAAGAGGTAACATATGGCTTGGGACTCAGGCTTAAACGTTTCCCGTTGGGCAAAACAGCTTGCTTATGAAGTAGGAAAAGAGATTTATTTCTCAAAGTTCATGGGGGACACATTTGGATCAATGATCTGTTCTAAAACTATGCCAGAAGGTAAAGGTAAAGACATGACCTTTGGTATGGTTGGTTTGTCTGGAACAGCAGTAACAGGTGACAGCACATTAGAAGGTAGTGAGGATAACCTTACAACGAATGAAGTGACTGTAACCACAGCACAGAGACGTTTCGGTGTGATTAACGCTGGTAAGTTCGATGATAGTAAAGTGCTTTACAACTTCCGTAAGGAAGCTCTTGCACAACTAAAACGCGAATTTGCTGAAGATCACGACTCGCAAATCTTTAGTGCGATTACTAAAACATCTGGCGCTGGCGCATATTTAAGAGCTGATAATTCAGCATCTGTGTATGCTGCTACTGACCCAAAGGCAGCCTTGGCTGCTACGGATCTTGCAGTACCTGGTGACATCTCAAAATTAAAAAAGATGGCGCTGCTTAGTACTAGTAAAAGCTACAAGATGAAGCCGATCAGAGTAAATGGAAAGGATTATTTCGTCCTATTACTCCATCCCGAATCTGCATACGATCTTGCGCAAAACTCCACATGGAGAAATGCGCAGCAGTACGCAAATATTCGCGGTGAAGATAATCCACTCTTCTCTGGCGCATTAGGTATCTACGACGGTGTTATCGTGCATGAACATGAAGGTATTACTACTGCTGAAGATGGCGGCGGTGCTTCTATTGCTTATGCTCGTAACCTGTTCTTAGGTGCAGGTGCAGCTTGTCACGCAAAAGCAGATAACATGAGCTGGGTTGAAAAAACCTTTGATTATGGTAATAAGCTTGGTGTGGCTGCAGGACAGATTTACGGTGCTGCCCTTAGTACGTTTGACAGCAAGGAATATGCTGTAATTCAGTACATAGCAGCAAGGACTGATCTGTAGACTGATTAATGAGTGGGGGTGATTTTTCATCCCCACTCTATAGGAAAATTATGGCACAATTATCAACATTAAGAACAGAAATCAGAAACATTACTGGAGCTATAGATACTAGTGAGATAGCTGACTCTGTATTTACAGACCTTATTAATAAGGGTCAGAATTTATTAGCAGATGAAGCGAACCTATTTGAAGCCTATGGCACTAGAAATGCAGTCAGTGGGACAGCAGAGTATACCATGTTAAGTGGGAGTGATTGGACAAAAGTAACAGAAAGCGCATCTACGTCAACTACAAATCTTTCAGACATGACTCGTATTTACAGAGTGGATTATAATGGTAACAAATGTACTCGAATAAATAAAAGCGCAATATATGATATTGCTAACGACAGCAGTGAGTTTGCTTTCACCACATCAAAAGCATATTATATTCATCAAAATAAATTAGGAATATTCCCTATACCTTCAGATACAAGTGAAATAAAGGTATATTATTTCAGAACACCTACAGCTCTGTCTTCAGATTCAGATAATCCAGAAATGGATTCACGTTTTGACGAAGCATTAATTTACTATGGATGTTGGAGAATCATGGAAAGACTGCGAGACATTAATATGATGCCATATTTTAAAAATGAATTTTTAGAAATGAAACAAAAGATTATTGATGATGGTGAAAAGAGATTTGGCGAAATGACTTTTGAAATGCCATATAATGATTTCTAATGCCGAGACTTACGATAAAAGATTTTAGTGGTGGTCTTGTTACAAATAATTCTGAATTTGATTTACTAGACAATCAATATCAAACCTTCAGTGAAGTAGACAATACTAAACCTGGAGTATTAAAAAAACCCAAAATAACATCAGATGTAACCACAAGCGTATCTTCGTCTTATATTTCTCAAGGCAGTGGTTATTTAGCATATAGAACCGAATATGATAATGCAGGAACTCCGCTTCAAAATTCAACCTATTGGCACATTGTAGGGTTTGACGATAATACAAGTTCCCCATTTGTTATGAGATATGACGGTTCTAGTTGGACTAATATTATCACATCTTCAGAATGGACGCTGACTAATCCTCCCAGTTACAACTTTTTTACACATAACCAAGTATTACGAATATCAGACGGTAATTTTGACAATAGTTCAAATGTGTCTAAATGGTATGGTCATATAAAGAGAGATATATTTGGACAGGGGGAAACCTATTCTTCAAGCGAGAAGTTCGCACAACCATCTCAAGCATCAGCTGTCAATTCTTGGGTTATGGTTAATACGGAGATTGTTCCACCTAATGTAAAAAGTATGTCTACACCTTTTGATAAAGGAGATGTTGTTACATCTCAAAACGATGTAGGACTGCATATCCATTATCCATTAGATGACGCCAGCCTCGGTGATGATAAAATATTAGATGACATTGACGGAGATTATGACGAAAGATTTTTTGAATTAGACAGGTACACAGTTTCTTTTATGTACGATTACAGTACGGAAACTGAACTTGCGCGTAATAGTGATGGGAATATTGGCGTTTTAGCGGCTAATTGGACTACAGACATGAAAAGAAGGATTCCCTGTGTTAATCTTGTCTTGTCAACTGTGTTATTTAATAAAAGAATTACAGGAGTTAAGCTCTATTGGAAACCGCAGTATTTAGGTGGGGTTGAGAATGTAGAATGGTTTGAAATTCAGTATTTTGATATTAATAAAGCGTGGAGTGAGAGCGATCTCTCTACGTCAGCATCATCTAGAGAGCTAGGTGTAGATAGTGCAAAGAATATGGGATTTTGGATTCCATGTCCCGACTTGGCGAATGTAAGAACTATCGCTACAAATTCATGTAAATATGCTAATATTGTAAGCGGAGATGGTGATACATGGGTAGGAGATCCTGCTGGAGTATCTGGAAATATTTTAAACCTTGTAAGTCAAGGCGTCGTTGCTACAGATATAGCTTTTGCAGGATATGATTTGATAGTACCACCTGCTCCAACCACTAATGACATCGTACTTAAAAGTGTTATTAGTAGAACAGACACCCTTATGGCTCAAGTTGGTTCTGTTACTACGACTACAGGGACTAATGATACTGTTGAGCTTGATATAAATGCTATTACCCATAAAGGTCAAACAGACACCACTCCCCAAAACGGTCTCGACGGTTCATCAGCGCGGTCTCTTGTTATTGCTCCAGTTTCAACCAGTAAAGTATCAGTTTGGTATATACCGAATGATGGAATAGGAATAAACACCTATAGCACATCCACAGGGTTAGCACCAGAAAATGAACTACAAGCTATTAGATGGAACGCTTCTACCGTAATTAATGACAGGGCATATTATGGCAATGTGGACACAAAAGATGAAAATGAGCAAACTGTAAGAGAGAGAAGCAGGATATATTATACACCTCAATTTCAAATTGATCATATTCTCCCAGGCAGATATTTCGATATAGGAAAAGGCGATGGTGATAGTATTGTCAAGTTAGATGATTTTGAGAATAAGCTCTATATTTTTAAAAATAGAAATATTTATATTTACAATGTTTCTTCAGGAGGGTCTACGCAATGGTTTCCTGAAAGACATTTTCCAGGCGTAGGGTGCGTATCGCAAGGAGCTACAGCCAAAACACCATACGGCATTGTTACTTGTGATCAAAGGCAGGTTTCCCTTGTAAATACTAGCGGTATGGTGGAACTGTCTTACCCCATAAGAGACGCTTGGCAGGGATTAACATTGGATAATTCTGTTATAGGTTATAATGGAATTAATAATTCTATATTTATTATTAACGACACAAATGGAACATCTGATGTCAGTATGTATGTTTATGACTTTGATAACAAGAGTTGGAAAACGCAGAATTTTGACATGAATCAAAGTGTTGGTAATTTTCAATTAGGTGAGAATCTTTTACCTTATATAGCTTATACAGATACTGACAATTCTACTAAAATTATAAAGTTGGACGCTTGGACAAGTTCATTGTCTACTGCAACAATTAAAACAAAAAGATATGACTTTGCTTCTCCTGAATTGAAAAAACGATTTACTAAAATTTATTTAACTTTTTCAGCAGCTAGTGCAGTAACGGTAAAACTTTATGTTAATGGTAATTCTTCTGCCGATAAAACACTAACCTTTGCTTTGCAAAACCAAAAGGACAGCGCAGGAAAGCTAATATCTTTAACAGGAAAGAGTATAGAAATAGAAGTATCTTGCGGCGCAGGCGATTTTGAGCTAGATGACATTATGTTAGATTATGACCCTATAGGAGCAAATCCTTAATGCCTGACAATGAAACAAATTTTGTACAGATAAAACAAGACAGATTATTATATAAGTCTGGATTATTCTCTCCTAATGAGGGTAGGGATGGGGATATGGGTGTGTGTAGGTATGGTAATAAAATTTACATGACATCAAAAGTTAGCGGTAAATGGTATTATACAGATGCAATGCCAAATCCATCTACTGCAAATTTAAGAAAGACTACTAGTTCAGTAAATAATTCAGAATTATCAAATGATTCTGTTACTATTACAGCAGGCAATGGGCTTGTTGGCGGAGGTGAGGTTGAGCTTGGCGATTCGATTACTTTAACATCTCAAGCCGATGAAAATACAATTACAGTTGATTCTGTAAATGATTATATAAAAATTAAAGATGGCGGAGTAACAGAAACACAATTAAACTCAAGCGTAGCAGGGACTGGAATTTCAGGAGGGGGAGGAGTTGCGTTGTCCACTGATTACGGTACAGGGACGTCTACAATTTCTCCAGATGATAGTGTTGGTCATGGATCTACAGATTCAGCTGCTAGAACTGACCACACTCATGCAATAGTAGCTGCAGTAGCTAATTCGATTACACCAGACGCATCAGCTGCAGAGGGTTCTTCTACGTCTTTCTCTCGCGCAGACCATACTCATGAAATTCGCGCTTCAGCACCAGGTAGTTTATCTGTAAATCTATCAGCCTCTACAGAAGGCTCTTCCTCCAGCTTTGCTAGAGCTGACCACACACACGATTTAGATGAATCCATTACCCCTTTGTGGACAGGTTTACATACTCATAATGAAGATATTTACTTATATACAGGTAAAAAGATTTACTGGGGAGACTCTAACCAATATATTTCAGGTGATGCTACTTCAATAACTATTGATGGAGATGATAATTTAACATTGATTTCAGATGTGCTAAATAAATCTGATAGTCCAAAATTTCATTTTAGGACACCCTATAGTTTCCGAGATGGCTCTGTAACAGACGCTTATTATATTAGAGCGCAAACAGATGGTCAGATGATGACATTTGGAGAAGGCGATTTACAAGCGAATTTTTCATTAATAAGCGCACATGAATTAATGGATGGTGTTGACTTCGATAGTTCTTTTGATGATACAAGCGGATCAGGCTGGGCATAATGGGGACACCGATTGCACCAGATACGGTAACAGTCTCAAAAACATTTAGCTGTGGAGCTGAACGGCTTACTGCAGGCTTTTTACATATTATAGTAAAGCATGATAATGATGATACTCCAGAGACAGATACTAATTATGCTTATTATTCTCATTGGGGGAGTGAGGGTGTAGATACATTAAATATGGATTCAGGCGGACTGGGTTATAGTGCAACCACTACTTATGCGACAACTACAGATGGAAACGGCAGCGGATGTACTATTACAGCAGACACTGTTGGAGCAATTTTATCAGAGATTGTTACTTTTACTATTGCTACAGCAGGAAGTGG
>Ga0098033_1001019_pt1 | contig 11933 bp, 18 predicted proteins | sample 1_EtaG_FD_75049 | JGI IMG/M metagenome (GOLD analysis project Ga0098033, IMG submission 75049) | Marine viral communities from the Subarctic Pacific Ocean - 1_ETSP_OMZ_AT15124 metaG | ecosystem: Environmental > Aquatic > Marine > Oceanic | place: Pacific Ocean | collected 2015-01-07
AGGCTGATGCAGAATCTGTTTTCGATGCTATCGCGGACGCTAGCCCGTTTGAGCGGTGATACAGCACCACAAGAGACGGTGCGATTACTGATTTCTCGGGTTGACAGACTCGAGAAACAAAACAAGCAATTTAAGAAGTACATCGAGAAAATTGATTTGTTGAGTGATCACGTTTTAAAACTGCAAACGGCGGTGTCGGAGCTTAATACAATAAGCAATATTCTTCTATCAGTTCAACAGCAATTGCTGGAAGAATTTATCTATCCTCATACGTCATCGTCGTCTAAGAAAGGTTCATCATTGATGATGTTTTCGCTCCCGCCTTCGGATGATGATGATTTGCCAAATTAAGCAGACGATATAATTAACAATTGGGAGGAGTATAATGGCACGTGCTATTTTAGATCGGATTACTGAAAAATTTATTTCTCGTAAGTTTTTGGTATTTTTAACTGCAACAGGTTTGTTGGCTTGGAGTGGTTTGGATTCCGAAACCTGGGGTTTGATTGCCGTAGTCTATATCGGAAGTCAGGCCGCTGTTGATACAGCCAAGATGTGGAGAAATGGCAATTAGTGTTACGTGGTTAAATTTTTCTATAGCTTGCAAGAAGTTTTGGGCGTGGGTTAAGAAAAACTGGAAGCTATTTGTAGGGATGGCCATTCCTATAGTATTGGTTGTGGTCTTCCGCAAAAAGATTGATTTGTCCGAAATACTCACACGCATTCAGGATGATCACTACCGCGAGCTTGATTTAATAGAGTCAGCACGAGAGGAGGAGCTTCGAAAGCTCCGCCTGGCAGATAAAAAATATCTGGAAACGGTGCGTGAAATTGAGACACAATACGAAAAACAGCTAGATGCGCTCGATGCGCTCGAGCGCGAGAAGATTCAGGAAATTCTTTACGAATCCGGGAATGATGCCGATGAACTCACGCAAATGCTTGCTGAGAAATTTAAGTTTAGGGTTATAAACGGAGGACGGCAATGAGACGAATTATTACTGTAACGCTGTGTTCTCTTCTGTTTTCCTTTCCTGTGTTGGCCGACGAAGCGATTACGACTGTGACAGAGGGTGAACCGGCTCCATTTACAGGGACGCTGCTTAATCCTGAAGCTGCTGCTCGTATATTGGTGGAGAGTGAATTGGCTACCCAAAGATGTGATGCTCGGGTCCAAAATGAGGTTGGGCTGGTAAAGGCTGAGCAGGAACTTGAGATTGATGTGTTAAGAGCCCAACTGGATACATGCGCTTTTTTGAGTGATTCTCGCTTGGAGCTTTTGCAGACGCAGAATCGGTTTTTGGTTGACGAGATGAAAAGGTATGAAAAACCTCAGGAAATTTGGTGGTTTGCAGGCGGGGCCGTTGTTGGCTCGGCCATTGTTGTCGGATTAGTCTATGCTTTGTCTCCAGCCATGCAAACGCATAATTAAATGAATATTTAGAGATGGAGGTAGTATGTCACTTAAATTAACCAAGAAAATTGAGCGTATTTTGTTTGAAGATACGTGGACAAAATATGGATCAGAGTATATGTCTCATCCTATGGAACAGGAAGATCCGACAACCGTTCCGGCGGAACTGCCTGTTGTCCCATCTCCTACGGCGTCCATGCAATTAACAGACACCGCTCCAGCTGTAGATGATGACACCTACCTTCCAACAAATGTTAAACAGCTGGCTGTGGCTCTCGCCACATTGGGACAGAAAGTTCCAGCCGAGCAGATTGAAAATATTTACCGGCAGGTGCGCACCGCTGTTCAAGCCGCTGAACTATACAGCGAACCAGAAATTGAAATACCTGAAAACGAACAAGCAGAAGAAGCTCAGGTTGAACTTGAAAAAGAGGGCGATAGACAACTGGAAGGAAGAACCAGGTATCTACTCAATCAAATCTTGGAAGCTGGCATGAGTGACTGGTCTCAAATCAAGCTTGGAAGACAATATGAACTTGAAGATACTCCAGTAGCCGAGCCTCACGAAATTCCTCCGGATGAGGTGAAAGGAAAATATATAGCTCAATACTGGAGAGACAGGCCAGGCAAAGACCCTTCGAAGCATAAAGGTTCCGGTGAATCTACGATGGTCACCGCGAGTGGCAGATTGCTTCAGAATATTGTTAGGCATCTTTTACAGGTTCCATCTGAACAGCTTGAAGACGCTGTAGAGTATTTGCGGTTACAATTTCAGGTGTTGACCGAAAACGAAACAGATGTTCCGGCAGAAGCCGATAAAGCATTTTCAGGTATTTACATAAAGAAATTGGTTCCAAAAATGAGTGAAGGCGATTTGCAAAATTTTTTAACTACGGTAGTTTCTGATTTTAAGGGCCGATCTTCCAAGTGGCTACAGAGTTTAGCACAAAAAGCCATCGCTGAAACACATTCTGAGAAACAGGCGTTTGCTAAGCTGGCTCAAACACTTGCCGATGAAGAGCCAGAACAAGCAGAGGTATTGAGTGACCTGTTTCCGGAGAGATAATGCTTTTGAAGGATTTAATGAATGAATTTCTCAACGAAGACTCAAGCGCACTTCCGCAATTTTTGCCTCTTACTGTTGGGACCGAAATAGAGGAGAGTCGGTTTGAGGAGTGGAATGAAGCAGAATCTCCCCGCCGGCTCATAAAAGATTATCAGTTTAATGATCGAAATGTGATGTCTCGATTTGTATTCGGTTTGATGAAATTTGAAGATGCAATCGGACATCATGCCAAAATAATCATTGATTATCTCGCCGTTCGCGTTGAGGTTTACACGCATGACGTTGAAGATATTACTGAATTAGATAATGAATACGCATGTTATGCCGATTCGTTATTTGCAGATGTGGAATGATTATGAGTGCCGATCATCATAAAGTTTTAAAGGAAAGTTCTAATGTGCTAATGAGTGAATCCCTCAAAGGAACAGTTCGAACAGAGCAGATTCCTGAGCTTGTTATAAGTCAAGCCGGAATAAATATTTTTACAGCCTCCAAGGTTTATTCGTTTCAAAAAAATCTCACTGGAATCGAAATAACGTGTTCTATCTCTGGGATTGCCAGCACGTTAGACGTATTACACGCTTTGGTACCAGAGGATGTATTATCTCTGAGCTATTGTGGAACGATGTTTGAAAATTACGAATGTACGGAATGGGGTATTACCAACAATGATTTAGGTTTACCCGGTGAAAATAAGCTTGAATTAATTTTTAAGCTATATGATAATACATCACGCAAAGAAATACTTACAGACTGAGGTACATTATGGCAAAAAATTATTTTGATAAGTTCATGGAAGATCAACTTCGTCGAGAAGCCAAGATCCGCGCACGGCAAGAAGAAATTCAACAGGAAGCGAAAGAAGATCCTAAGCGTGATTTGCTCCGGCGTTATCGGGAGCGCATCCAACACTTGAAGGTGTGGAAGAATAATGGGTGATATTTTATCACAAATTGAGGAGTTGCTATCTTCGACCGTAATGGACGCGCTTCGCGAAGAAGCCGACGAACGAGGTCTTCAACTTAAGACGGCCGATAAAATTAAAAATGACAAGCGTCCTCTACGCGCGGGTGAAGATGTAGATAAGGTTGAAGAAGCCGAGGAAGAGGAAGAAGAGGAAGTTACCACTTCGGATTCCGAAGCTGGTGGCGATATGTCTCGCCGTAAAGTAAAAGTGGCTCTGGATCTTCCGTCAACCTTAACTGTTGATATGATTGTGCAAGGCATCGATTCGTTGCGATCCGCACGGTCTTTGAAAGATCCGGCTGTTTTTGCAGATCTTGAAGAATATTGGGAAGGATTAGGTCCAGCTGAAAAGGTGGCACTTTTGGCATTTATTAACGGTCTTGCCGAAACGCTTATTGGGGGAGAAGGCGAGAGATCTAGGGATCCTAGTGATCCTCCATATAATGTCGAAATGAATTCGGAGCCAAAGCAATCCCCTCGCCCTTCTAGAAAGAGATCTGAAGATCCAAAAGATTCAAAATCTAGCGATACACCAATTGTAATTGGTGGGCAATAAAAAATTGTTAAAAGTGTGAAGATCGCGCCTTTGTGTGATATAATTGATGCATAGGTAGGAGAACTCTATGGGCGGAAATGCCAAGCACATGCCTCATGTCTGGGAACATCTCGATCACACTTTTGCGGAAGTTTTTACTCTGCTGGAAGACCTGACGACTGGTGTCGTTGAGGTGACCGAAAAGTTTGACGGAATTAATATGCACTTCCGTGTTGACGCATCAGGGGTGGTACGGTTTAGCCGGAACGAAACGGACAAGTCACGAGGTGGCGTTCCATTTTCCAAGATGCTCAATGATTTTGCGTCACATCCAGCCCGCGAGACTATCATTGAAGGAATTCGTACGATTGACGAACATTTTTCAGGCTCTTGGTGGCCTTTTGGGTTTTCAGGCCGGAATTGGATTAATGCTGAAATTGTATACACCTTGCGTCCCCAGCTTTTGAAGTATGATAAAAATGCAATTATTCTACATGAGGTGGTTACATTTTTGCCAGACAGCAAAAAGTTAATTGATCCTGACCTCCAGCTTAATCTTGAGAAGGTTTGTGCTCCCGGACCTATGACTACCATCACTGGTTTTGAGTGGGTGGTCTTGCCCCCTCAAAGAGTGTTGCTGCCCCCGCGGGGAGGAGAAGGCTTTTTGACAGAAGCTCACCACCGGTTGCGCACGTGCGTAGAGAGTTGCGGGTTGACTATGGACAACACCTTGCGTGATTTTCTTTGGGAATCATTGATGAGGGGACCGGTCGGCGCGCTTTCGATTGGAGCTGATCGCCACCGACATCTGGCAAATCGTATTGTCGAACGAGATGCTCCTCGACTTATTGAAATTAAGAAGGGTTTGCCAGTGGGTTTGGCCAAACAGGTAAGCGAGCTGGGACAGGCAAAAAATAGAGACAAAGTTCATCGTGATGCTATGCAACCAGTTATTAATACGGTTACGGCATTTGGGGCTTCTCGGCTTGCGTCCGCCAAGTCGGTGTTGATTGAAGACGGAGAGCAAGAGATTAATAGGTTGCAGGCTGAGATCGATGGCGCTCGCTTGCGAATTAATGAGTCTGATGACCTTGACGCCTCCGCACGTCAGGAGTTATTTGAAAAGTTTATGGGAGAATATAACGCAGTGGGCGGTTCTCCTTCCCCAATTGAGGGCATTACTTTTATGTGGAGTGAAAAAAAGACGAAGCTTACTGGAGTTTTTTCAACATTAAACCAGGCCATTGGAGTCGATCGTTATGGTCGGGGCGCAATTGGGCCAACACCACAAAAAGTAGGAAATTTTAATTTAGCTCAATGGTTCGGGTTCGTGTAGACATAATTATGGGTGAGGAATCAGGATGGAGCAGCATTTAATAGAAGAACGAATTCGCACACAAATTCGCTCTCAAATAAGAGAACAATTCTCTACACCCACTGTAGGATTATTGGTTGAGCAGAATTATGCCCTGCGCATGATGCCCAGCGATTGGCATAAAATCTTTGTAGAGCCGTGGGCGAACTTCGTAAAAGGTGTGAAAATTGAGGCTAAAAAAATAGCCTCCACCGCAGTTTTGACGGTACGCTTACTTTTCACGTTAAATCACAAGAGAGCTCAAGAAATCAGGGCACGCTACAAAGATAGAATGAAGGAGTTTAACAAGCAAACAGCCGAAGTCATGGAAGCCCTTGGCGGACAGTCAGCATTAAACGATGTCAACTTTTTATTGTTTTTGGCAAACCCTGGTGCGTATGTTGCGAGCGCTCTTGTAAAATCAGCGGGTGGGATTGCTGGAGGAGCATGGGATTTTGCAAAAGAAGTTGGTGTAACCGATAAATCAATTGGTACGCTGAAGGGAGATGAGACCGAGGAGGACGCGCTCGTTAGGAGACGAGAACAAAAAGGACCAGTTCGAAAAGCGCTCGATGCTCTCGAACAAATTTTCTTGTTTGCAGGTCATGCCCCTGCCGGAAATCTTCTAAGCGAAGGAGCTGATTCAGAAATATCTGATCAGGTTGAGAACGAAATCATGGCAGGCCCTCTTGGCCCCAATATCCAATCAGCACGGAGCGATCTCGGAGCATCAATTAAAGAGTTGCTTGAAATTATTGAATCGGTGGCGGCACAAAATGAATTCCTTGCCGGTATTGGGAGCCCAGAAATGCTTCAAAATTTGGTTAATATGCGCGGGTCTATTTCAACATTTGCAAAGCTTAATCCCGACGGTGCTGCCGAGCTAAATTCTATGTTGGATATGATTGAAAAAGACGCCAAGAACCTGGCCGCCGATAAAGATTTTCAAGCCAGGCTAATGCCACAGTCGGACAATGAAGAAGGTGTAGAAGTCGAAGAGCCCAAAATTTCTTCGGAAATGATTTACGAAAAGGCGCTGCTGGCAGTGACTGGGGAAGTTTTTAAATCGCAATATCAAGAATTTGTTACCTTGATTGATGATAACCGAGAGTTAATTGCCACGACATTTGAAGACATGTTCCCACCTGGGACATTGACCGATGAGGTGGTAAGTGGTTTGAATAGCGTTGTGCCTGGTTTTAAGAACACCATTCGAATCGCTGAACGTATTTTAGAAAAAGAGCTGCGTTCGTGAATCCTAAACATCACTCGTAATACGTTTAAATTACGAAATGTCAGGGAGTTATAGAATGACTGATCAACACAAAGTCCACTGGTATCCTGAAATTATGTATGAAGATGATTCCAAGATTCCGTTTGTACCTGTTCCAGCAGGTGAAGAGATGCCCAAAATTTTATTTATGTTTGAGAGTCGTGAGACCGGTGAACACGAACCAGGATTAGATGGAGAGCCTCTTCCTATCGTAGAACTCGATTTGTATCAATACGCCAATATGAATGTATTGAAAAAGAATTTGTCACCTGAAATTTTGGATATTGTACGAGAGGTGCTTGGATTAGAACCGGTAAGAATTGCCGCCAAGAAAGGCGCCGAGGTAACTGCTAAAGTTCGAAATACGATCGAAAATTCTTAAAAAAATACCTAAACTAGTGTATAATAAAACTAGTAATAAGGAGGATGTTATATGTCCTGTTATCTCACCGAGCCCTTAGCTCGAAGCGCCCTTAGGCGAATGCAGAATTTTTATTCCGAATTAGAGTCTCTCTATATCAGACATGATCTGGTTGTAAATGAAGATATGGGTCGGCGAAATATTCTTATGTCTTCGCTGCAGGAGAAATATTTTGCCCTTGCTCTCAATGAGGTGTACCCAGGAACGTATGCAAATGGAAAAACTGGGGAACCGGATATTATGATTCCGATTTTGGACCGTGAACTTGAGTGTAAGCTTACGAGTCGAAACAGATCCGGTTCGTGGGCGTTGCAATGTGATTACAACACGCTTCGTCGAAAAGGTGCGTTGGATCACTTGTATGTGTTGGCAAGCGATGATTTTACGAGTTTTGCAGTTTTGTTTTTTGAGGGATTGACTATTGACGATTTTCACACGCCAAGCCCGGGAAGTAAAGGAAAAGCCCGGCTGCGCTGGACTTCGGCACTTTCAAAGTGCACAACTGTAATTGGCGAGACGAATGATAAGTCTAAACAATTTTTGTTTGATGCCAACCGCACGTTGGAGAATCCGGCAAGCACCGCGGGTGCTAAATCTCAGGCCGCGGCACGAATAGACTATTGGAATAGTCGAACAAACATTTCGTTTTGCTTGGAACAAATTTAATGTTTGAAGTTGGGCAGGTTTTGTATTTAGTTGCTATTAAGACGGCAAAGGTTGTGCCGGCACGCGTGACGGCGATTACGACCACAAAGACATTAGAGGGTGAAGTTACTTCTCATCGTCTTGAATTTGCTGATGCTCCGGGGCAAGCCGTTGATTTGGAAGAGTTGAATGTTGAAATATTCAAGACAGGTGAAGACCTGCGCAAATTTATGCTTGTGAATGCCACCGCCGCCGTCGACCAACAAGTGAAGGAAGCAGAAGCGAAAGTGGGGGATTGGGGAATTCCCGTTACCGGTGCCAAAAAGCGGAAACGGCGGAGCCGTAAAAAGACAAACGAAGCCCCCGATCTTTCCGCCACCTTACCCATGGATAATGGCGGTGGTCCGGTAACTGTCGTTTTGGAAGATGGAGTAAAAGCCAACGTTATTTTACCAGCGGAGTTAACATGAAGGCTGTATTTTTTGATGCCTATAATTTAATTCATCGAGCGCGTCATTCGACACCTGCCTATCTGCGTAATTCCCGCCATGGAATAACGTATACGTTTTTTCGGTCATTCGCCGCGCTTTATCGACGGATGGAACCGGATCAGGCTTTTTTTGTAATTGAAGGCATTCCCCGGCGCCGTCTCGCGCTACACCCGGAATATAAGGCTGGACGGGCCAAAGGCCCCGATGACGGATTTGATCAGCAGAAGAATGAGATTATAGATTTAGTGGCCGCTGGCTTTCCGTTACACGTGGTACAACACCCCGATTTTGAATGTGACGACATAATTGCTCATTTGGTGGGGGATTTTCCTCATGCAACAGAGTGTGTGGTAGTGAGTACCGACACTGACTTTCTTCAGCTGGCAAATACGGCACCAAACTTTGTGCAATACGATCCCATCCGGAAGAAATACAAGGATCTGCCTCAGTTTGATTACGTAAGATGGAAGGCACTTCGCGGTGATAGCAGCGATAACATTCCTGGGTTTAAGGGAATTGGCGATAAGCGGGCCCTGAAGCTCCTGGGCGATGAAGGAGATCTGGCCGCGTTCCTCTCAGAGGGGGACAACCGCAGCCGCTTCGAGAAAAATATTGAATTAATTGCATTTCATGATGTTTCCAAAGAGCTTGACGGGATTACATTTAGTTCTGGTTGTTCTGACTGGGAACACATTAAAGATAATTTTACGGCTAAATCATTTACTACTATAGTAAAAGAAAATAGCTGGCAGAAATTCGTTAATTCATTTGGAGAAAATTATGGAGCCCCTCAAACCTGAAACACAGGTAATGTTAAGAGAATCTCATCGTATGCGTGAGCAGGAGGTTGCTTATGTGGCGGGCGATTTAATTGTTGCAGTTGATGTAACGACTGACGCGCGCCGGGTGTTGGGTAAAATAAATGAGATTTTAACCGAAAATCGAAGAAGAGTTTTGAAAGGATGAACGATGATGCCCGCCATATTCTTTATAGGCTTGAAGCCCAGCGCCGTCTCATGATTGGAGTAAATACGCTGGCTGATGCCGTGCGGGTTACAATGGGTCCAGGGGGCGAAAATGTTATTATTGAACAGGAAAATGGACCACCCATTCTTACTAAAGACGGCGTAACAGTTGCAAAGGCCGTTAATTTATTGGCACAATTCGAAAATATGGGAGCCCAAATTGTAAAAGAAGCCGCGGCCAAGACGGCGGAAACAGCAGGAGATGGGACCACGACTGCTACCGTGCTAACACAGGCTTTGGTAAAGGGTGGCCAAAAACTAATTGCGGCAGGTCATAATCCGGTCAAGCTACGACATGGAATTCGTCTTGCAACCGACGAGGCCTGTAAGATTTTAAGTGAAGCAGGGATTGCCGTTTCAAGTGATGAGGAAATTATTAACGTAGGAACGATTAGTGCCAATGGTGATCGTCAAGTGGGCGAATTCCTTGCGGAGGCAATGAGGCACGTGGGGAGAGGCGGTGTTATTACTGTCGACGAAGCACGAGGGTTCACTACGTCATTAGACATTGTGGATGGTTTTGAATTGGACCGCGGTTTTATCTCTCCTTATTTTGTGACAAATCAAGCCCGGGGAATTGTAAAGTTTACCAATCCCAAAATTTTGTTGGCCAATAAAAGACTTACTTCCATGCAGGATATTTTGCCCCTTTTAGAATCTACCCGCCGCTCTTCCGAATCTTTATTAATCATTGCTGATGATGTGGACGGCGAAGCTCTAAAAATGTGTGTTCTCAATTCACTCAAAGGAATTGTTCAGGTGTGCATTCTTCGAGCTCCAGAATTTGGGGAAACACGAGTAGAGGCCCTCCAGGATTTGGCAGCGCTGTTCGGAACTAGACTTTACACTGCCGGTGAGGATCTTCCCACCGATATCTCGGAACTGGGTACGTGTGAAAAATTTGAAGCCAGCCGAAACGCTTCAATTTTTGTGGGAATGATAAGACAAAACGAGGAAGAGGTAGAATTTCGGAGGCAGGGGGTAAAAGAAGCCTTGAAGCATCCAGGTCTGGATGATCAAATCGACAGTTATTTGCACCGCCGCTTGGCTCGATTGAGTGGTGGAATTGCGGTAATTAGAGTCGGAGGCTCTACGGAGCTAGAGCTTAAAGAGAGAAAAGACCGGATTGATGACGCCGTCCACGCAACCCGGGCAGCCGTTCAAGGAGGAATAGTAGCAGGAGGTGGTACTGCGTTTTTACACGCAACTCGTTTAATGAAGAACTCCAAGGGAATCCCGGTTGATTTAGATGAGTTAGCCGGATGGAATTTGCTAGTTACATCTTTAGAAGCTCCTCTAAAGCAAATTGTGAAAAATGCAGGACTTGTACCTGATGTGGTGATGGCAAAAATAACGTCTAATCCCCGTTTTGGCTTTGATGCACGAAACGCAAAATATTGTGATTTGCTTAAGAATGGAATTATTGATCCACTTCCTGTGGTGGTTGCGGCTTTAGAACATGCAACATCTGCTGCTCTTAACTTGTTGTCAGTGGGATGCGCGATGGTTTTGGAAAAAAATGATATTTTTAGCGAATAATTGTGAAAGCCACCTAAGAATGTGGTATAATAGATATACAAGATAGGAGAAGATCTTGAACCGCGGGTCACATAATCGAAAACGGAATTTACAAGAGCAAATGCGAAAGTTGATGCGCTTGATTAAGAGTGGGAGATTTTCTAAAGAAAAGCGTATCTCCCTAGAACAGCAATACTGCTATCTGCAGCGTGACCTTAACATTATTGAGGCGTATCAAACGATGCGCACCAAAAACCAAAAACCCCGACAGGAGAATTGAATTGAGTTTGGACATATTTTTTAAAGAAGTTGGCAAGCATCCTCTTCTTACGAAGGAAGAAGAAGTACAGCTGTCTCAACGAATTGAGGCGGGAGATAAGCACGCTCGAGATCGAATGATTCAGAGCAATTTGCGTCTTGCCATTAGCATTGCAAAGCAATATAACAAAAGTGGATGTTCGATGGAGGATCTGATTCAAGAATCTACCTTGGGTCTGATGCAGGCCGTCGATCGTTTTGATTGGCGCCGAGGATTCAAATTTTCGACGTATGCGTGCTGGTGGATTCGCCAGGCAGTGCGTCGGCATGTGGCATCACATTCGGCTTCGATCAAGCTGCCCAACCACGCTCGAGGAATGCTATGGCAGGCTTCCCAGCTTCGCAAGGAATATATTGCGACGTTTGGAGGTGAGCCTGAATTGGAAGAAATTGCGGGAATGTTGGGAGTGAGAGCAAAGACGCTCCGCGCACTGCAGCAGAGTGCTAGCACACCAGTTTCTCTTGATAAGAAAGTTGGGTCAGATGGCGAAGGAAGACGCTTGTATGAAATCATTCCCGATACTAAGAGGTCTATTGAAGACATTATTGCTCAGGATGATTTGGTGCGGGTGGTGAAGGCCGCACTTCGAAGTCTTTCACCACGCGAAGAAAAAGTTCTGCGTCTTCGCTTTGGTATTTGTGAATCCGCGACGGATCATACACATTTTCCAATTACCGCAGAAGAGCTTCAAAATTTGGAGGATCGTACCAATGCCGATGCCTAAGGGATATCAAAGTAAATTTGGTTATGCTACTGTTTCATCACAAGAAGGTTGTCTGACATATCGTGAGATTGCCGAACAAATGACCGCAGGTGGCGATAAAATTAATCATAGTACTGCCCGGAATATTTTTCTTAGAGCAATGAATAAGATTGCTCACAGTGTTGCGGTAGTTCACAGCGAGG
>Ga0098033_1001023_pt1 | contig 11909 bp, 18 predicted proteins | sample 1_EtaG_FD_75049 | JGI IMG/M metagenome (GOLD analysis project Ga0098033, IMG submission 75049) | Marine viral communities from the Subarctic Pacific Ocean - 1_ETSP_OMZ_AT15124 metaG | ecosystem: Environmental > Aquatic > Marine > Oceanic | place: Pacific Ocean | collected 2015-01-07
TAACAGATTATGTAGCCAGCACCCTTGGTCCCAAGGGCAGAAACGTTATCCTTCATCAGAAGGGCAAGCGACCAATCATTACAAAGGACGGTGTTACTGTAGCCGAATTTATTGAGCTAGATGACCCCATTGAGAATGCCGCCGCGCAGATCTTGAAACAGGCGTCATCCCAGACTAACTTAGTAGCTGGCGATGGTACCACTACGGCAACCGTGCTTGCCCGTGCAATCCTCCAGGAAGCTCAGAAACATATCGTAGCTGGCGCAAGCCCGGTCGAGCTTAAGCGCGGCATCGACAACGTAACAGAGAAGCTTGTAGAGGCTCTCAGAGAGAATGCTACACCTATTTCTAGTGTAGAGGACATTGAGAATATCGCTACGGTTTCCGCTAATGGAGACAAGGTAATCGGAAAAATGATTGCCACTGCTGTTGATCAAGTTGGTAAAAATGGCGCAATCACGGTCGAAGAAGCACGCTCAGTGGAAAGTAGCTTGGATGTGCAAGAGGGTTTCCGCTTCGAAGGAGGGTATTTCTCTAATCAGTTTGTAACGGACCAACGCCGCGCAATTGCAAATTTCAGCGATGCCTTGGTAATGGTGACAGACCATAAAATCTCAACTGTCGATGAGATGATGCCAGTTTTGGAGTTGATAGCTCGTGAAGCAAGACCATTGGTAATTGTTGCCGAAGAAGTGGAAGGTCAAGCCTTAGCAGCGTTGATCATGAATAGTGTTCGAGGCACACTTAAGGTAATGGCAGTGAAGGCTCCTTACTACGGCGAAGAGCGTCGAAACATCCTTAAAGATTTGGCACTTTCCATCGGCGCAACCTTTATTAGTCGGGAAGCTAGACTCAAGCTTCGAGACACTAAGCTAGAGCACATGGGCGAGGTTACATCTGTTGAAGCTTCGAAGTTTAGTACAACATTCGTTGGCGGCAAGGGAGAATCCGAAGCAGCCGATGAACGTCTTGAGGCGCTCAAGGCTGAACTGGCAGCAACAGAAGATATGCACTCATGCGAAAAAATTCAAGAGCGTATCACCAGACTTGCCAGCGGCGTTGCAGTCATTCGGGTTGGTGCGCCAACTGAAGTGGAAATGGTTGAAAAGAAACATCGTGTCGAGGACGCATTAGAGGCTGTTCGCGCCGCACGCCAAGAGGGCGTGGTCGCGGGAGGAGGGTCTGCGCTATTGCAAGCCCGCGAAACTATTAAAGTTCAAGTTGAGAATCCAGAGCAGGGCATGGGGGTTAAAGCTGTTTTTGCGGCATTGGAAACCCCAGCGAGACAGATGGCAGAAAATGCAGGATTATCGCCAGACTTAATTGTCGGTAAACTCGTGGAAGCACGACGACAGAATCCCACCATTCCGGTTGGTGTTGATTTTAGGACCGGAGAGATGGGGGACATGTGCGAAGCTGGAATTATTGATCCGGTAAAAGTTACGATTAGCGCACTCCAGAACGCTTCTTCTGTAGCCTCCACATTGTTGACAACGAATTGCGCTGTGGTGGAAGCAGAATAGAAAAACGTTAGACTATTTAGTAATGATTCTTTTACAGGGGGGCTCCACTACCATGTCTGACAAGCCAGATCAAACCATGGTTACTCATATTTTAGATCTTACTAATAAGATTGACCAGTTAATCGAGTCTCATAAAGTACTCACAGCGTGTATTGATAAGATTAAAGAAGCAATCTACAACCCGGATAACGGTATTTATTCTCGGATTCGTGAGCTAGAAAGAGAAGTGATAAAAGATGGCGACATCAGGATTGCAAAGATAGAAGAGACCCTTAGCGGCATGAAAAAACTTCAGTGGATGGTCATCGGATCGGGCATTGCTGCCATCGTAAGCGTCATTTTTAAAATTTTTATCATGAACGAATAAAATAAAGCTTGACTCTTTTATAAAACTCCTATATATTAGTAGATGTGGATGTGGTGAGAAAGAAAAAAGTTCATTTATGAACACTTTTTCCTTGACAAACTCGTCAAAAGTTGCTATCATCTATATGTAAGGTGGTCGAAGGGAGACAAATGGGCTATTATCGCAATTATTATCGTCAGAGCCATTCTCGTCCAGAACGAGTAACGGACGCGACCATTGAGCTTCGCCTCAAGACTCTTCTTGAGAATAAGGCAGTGCCGGAAAATACTGTGAGCTTTCTTGAATCTCTTCTCGGAGCTAATGAAAAGTATTCTGGGCTAACTAGCCGTCAATATGAAGCACTTCAAAAAGTTGAAAAGCGATTTTCCGCTGAAAAGATAGCCCAGCGTAATGCGTGGGCTTCTGAATATACCGAAGAAAAACGCCGCATCGCAAAGATCTGCGCCAAATATTATATTGCCAACCCTCCCTATTTCCACGATCTTGCAACGGATATACTTTCCTGTCCAGAGTTTGTTCCGACGGAACGCCAATGGCGTAGCCTGTGCGAAAATAAGTACGCTAAGAAGGTAATCGCCGCCACGGACGCCTTGCCACTGTATGAGACAGGTACCTGGGTCAGAGGACGCGCCAACGCCCACCGTACGCTGCGCGACCGCATGATGGTTGTTATTGAGGCTGATGCACAGCCCGTAACGGCAGCCGCTCGTGGCACCAAGATTTATCGAGTCCTGCCCGTCGGAAGCCCCGCAACCATTCTCTGCGAAGAGCGCGACCTTAAAAAAGCTAAGAAAACCGTATAAGGATTTTAGATTGTTTGAACCAGACAAGAGAGTAAGAATATCTTTTACCGTAGAGATGACGGAAGTGCCAGGTCGAATTGCCGGTTTGCTTCGCGAAGCAGAAGCACGGTGCGCCGACATAACAAATCGATTAAAAGAGACCGCCACTAATTTAGACGTGCAGGGGAATATCCAGAGCGCGTACAACTCTGTTGACGCCATGCGCCAAGAGATGTTGGCGTTGGATGTTCGATTGGAAGATTGCCAGGTATTGTTGAATGGCTATCAAGCGACAATATCGGAACTCAATTCATCAGACTTAAAAACGGGGAACGAAGAGCAGGAGGGGCAGCTTGAGACTGTAATAGAAGATGAGTGATTTACAATATTCTAAGGGGGCGCTGGTGTATCTACCAGCCGGTGCACGCTTACTTCAGTTTAAAGACGGAAATCCCACCCCATATAAGTGGTGCGATATCCCTAAGCCGACTAATGTGTTATTTATTGAAACGGCACAGCGGTATTGCGAGGTAATATATGGTGGCGAACGGTGGAATGTTGACGTTAAGGATGTTTATCCCATGAGGGCGGAGAAAAATGAATAATATTAAATTGACAGAAGTGGTGGCGCAGAGGTCTCTTGCCAACGAAGGCACAGTTTCATCGAGAGAAACTTATACTTTAAGAGAAATATATATTAATCCAGAGCATGTGGTCTGCATGCGTGCCGATAAACTAATGAAGCGTCACCTAACCGAGAATCTGTTGCCAGACGACTTGGATCAACGGCAAGAGTTTACAAAGATTTATATTAATCGCGGTCATACTGGGTTAGATATTACCGTGGTTGGTGCACCGAGCATGATTCAAAATAAGATATTTGAGTCTGCAAAGAAAATTAAAAGAGAGATTTTAAAGGGGTAGAAGATGATAGGATATTTTCACATTTTTGGAAAAAAACGATGCAAGTTTTGTACAACAGCTACAAAACTTTTAGAATCAAAAAAATTAGAATACGTTGTTTCACACTTGGAAAAAGCTCCGGGGGTATTGAAAACCCTTCAGGATAACAATGGGCACAAAACAGTCCCGCTTATTTTTGAAGTAGTTGACAACATGCCTATATTTATTGGTGGCTCTTCTGAACTGAAGGAATATTTGGATGAGGCGAAGGAAGAAAAAGGTCGCGGCGAAGGCACCGACCTACTCCAATCCGATACCGTGTAGTCTGAAGCCAATTACAGAATATGGCTGGCTGCTTTCTGGTTGGAATCCCGATAAAAAGCGGCTTGGGCGATATTCTGGAAGTAGGTATGTTGGTATCGGAGAAAAACAGTATGTGGTTTTAGCCCACATTGAGGGCGATTTTGAGCCCTGTCTACAACAAGGGCTATCAGATCGCGATATCGCCGACGGCTGCATTGTGTTTCTCAATACCCCGCCACCGCGCAAAAAATACGCCAAGAGTACCCCAAAGCCGCTTTATGGGACGTTTCGGTTGATTAAGCACTCCCGGAAATATGATGAAAACGGCATGATATACTATAGCGTTATCATGGCAACAAGTCAAAAAAAGAGCAAACATTTTTGGGGCGTTGGGGAAGGGAAGTGACATGCTCGGCAACGGGTTTTTATTGGAAAGGGCGGACTGTGATAAGCTTCTCAAACAAACAGACATTCGTTTGATGCTTACAAAGTCGCACCTAGTTGAATATTCGGATCCCTCAAAAGATTCCAGTTCAGAAATTGTAAAGACATTATGCGAGTTATTTATTGCATTGGATGGGCTAGCCGAATCGCTGCGCATCGCGCAGACCGGCGCTGTGCAAAGACATAATGGTGCGGAACATTATTTAATTTCTGAAGAAGAGGGCTTTTTAATTCAATCCCTGTATCTGCCGATGGTGTTGGAACTAAAAGATAGAACAGCGCTTCTTGGAGTGAGTTTGACGATTAATTAGCATGTCTGTCATTCACGAGAGGTTTAAAGACTTTAGCGAACCCCATTGCTGGCAATATGAAATGCGTATGCGGAATATGGAGGAAGACATCAGCCGCCTTGGGATGTCCAAGAACGATGTGGCAAGCCTCCGAACCGGCGACTTTGATTTTGAATATGCGCCGAAAGAAGACAAAGAACAGTGCCAAGAAATTAAAGAGTTCATTGAGCGGCACGAGTGGTTAGGCAAGCTTCCAAACCGCCCGACACACAGATTCGTCGCACGGCACAAGGGGGTGTTAGCAGGCACCATCGTTATGGCAACGCCCAACGCCTTTTCAAACCTGCTGGGTAGAGAGAATAAAGACCGAGAAAAATTGATCTCGCGAGGTGCTTGTATCTCATGGGCACCAAAGAACCTGGGGTCATGGCTTATCATGCAATCTATCAAGTGGATGGTCAAGAATACAGAGTTTAGATATTTTACTGCGTATTCAGACCCAGAGGCTAAAGAGCTTGGCACCATCTATCAAGCTTGCAACTTCCACTATCTTGGGCAGACAAGTGGAACAGCCTATCAGTATCTCGATCCCGACCACCCGGAGAAGGGATGGTTTAGTGACCGAGAGTTTCGAAAGAAATCAAAATATTATAAATATGCGGCAGCCTTGGGCATCAGCAAAGAAACCTGGAAGGGCTGGATGAAAAAATATTCACCAGACTGGACGCTTGTTCCGCCAGATATTAAAACAAAAATCAAGGCAGAGGAAAAGCGTTACAGAGAGAGTTGTAAACAACGACCCGTCCCAGCCAAACATAAATATTGTTATATCTTGGGTTCGTCGAAAGGTGAAACCAAGGCTTTGCTCAGGAAATTTGTAGAGAATAGCCCTGACAAGCAAAATCTACCATATCCAAAAGAGAGGGGAAAATAATGATTATTATTTGTTAGAAAAGACTTGACATTCTTTATATAATGCCTATATTTATATTATAAGCTTCGTCGGTTGCCAATTGGGACCGCGATGGCTTTTGTAACTTGCTTAATAAAAGGAGAAAACAACATGACTAATACAGCACTTACAACTTATTTTAACCGCCCCGGCTTGGTGGGCAGTCGTATTTTTGATAATGCGTTTGATTCGTTCTTCACAGACTTCCCGACTTTATTGAAACAGACAACGCAGGGTTACCCGGTTGCCGATATCTATCGCGACGATAGTGGCAATACGGTGATGGAATTTGCACTCGCAGGATTTTCTAAGGAAGAGCTTTCTATCGATGTGAAGCCAGAAAAGCGGAGTCTCACTGTCCGCGCCGTTTCTGATCTTGACGACGCACAAGAAACATCCCGACGGATCGCTCGCCGCAGTTTTGAAAAGACGTATGTGAACTACGACAATAATCTTGATCTTTCGGCTATCTCAGCAGAATTTGAAAATGGGCTCCTCCGGGTTTTGGTTCCTATCCGACCGGAAGTTCAACCACTTTCAATTGAAATTAAGTAAAATAATTTTAAGATGAGTGATATAATGAAGGGACACCTTAACTGGTGCCCCTTTTTTGCATTTTGCCTTAAAAGTGACTATTTATTCTTAGACTAGGGGTGCATATTTTATGAATAGCTATAACAGACAAGATTTAGAAAAACTTATTTTTGAAGAGATTGAGAAAATGGTGGCAACCAGCGATCAAAAATCAATTTTAAAAGAAGAGGAAGAGACAGATCCCGTCCAGCAGTATATTGATTGGATTGTCCGGATTCAAGAGTCGGCGCGGGAAACTTTACAAGACATTGAAGGTGGTGCCGAACCGTATAAAGCGGCGCTGGATTCGGGGCTTGCAGCCCAGGCGCAGTCACTGATGAGTTCCGATTTTTGGCATCATTATCACGGCTAGGAGAATATAATGGGGAAGAAAAGACTTACAGAATTGGCAATTAGAGAGTGGGTCGAGTTCATGCGGGAAGCCGATGACGCCGGGGCAAAAGCGGCAGAAGCGGAGGCTGAAGCAAATACCGGGCTAGCCGATCTTTATAAAAAAGCCAAAGACGCGCATAAAACTCGCGCTCAAGCGATGGATGCGCTTTCCGCGGCAGCGGAGGCAGAAAAGAAAGTTGCCACCGATGCCCAATCGCTTGCTAAGAGTCGCGAAGGGGCATATAAAAATGCCATTAAGGCGCGTGACAGCGCAGGCAAGTTGCGCAAACAGGCGGGGAACGCTAATAAGAAGAAAGGCGACGCGCTTAAAACTATTGCCGCTGCCCAAGAAAAGCAAGCTAAAGCAGACGAACTGAGTGCAAAAGCTGCCGCTGCGGCAGCATCGGCAGCAGAAGAAGCCGCCAAGATGGAAACAGCGATGGCGAAGATTAATAATCAGTTTGAAAAATCGAATCAAGAATTAAATAAAGCCTCCGAAGAATTTGCGAAGTTAGATGGCAATGCCGCAGATATGTCTAAGCAACAGGCAGCCGCTGCTGATGAGCGCAAGAAAGCGCAGGATGAAGCGAGCAAAGCTGCGGAAGAGGCTAGCAAGCTGAGCGCTGATTTTGAGTCGGCTTACCAAGCAGCCAGCGACGCCGCAGAAGGCTCAGCCGCCGCCTCTGCCGAAGCCGCCAAAGAAGAACCCGAAGCTGAGGCTGCTCCAGAGCCAGGTGAGGAAGAAGCACCCGCAGAAGAAGCACCCGCAGAAGAAGCACCCGCAGAAGAAGCACCCGCAGAAGACGACTCAGCGGCGAGAGAGGAAGAAGAGAAAGAAGAACAGGAAGAACAGGAAGAAGAGAAAGAAGAAAAAGATAAGGAGCGCGAAGAGGCAGACAAGGAAGCCGAGGCGGAAGCTGAAGACGAAAAAGAAAGAGAGGCTAAAGAAGCAGAGTCTGAGGAAGAAGCCGAAGAAAGCACCGAAGAACCGATGAAAGAGGTGTTCGCTCGATTTAGAAAAATGTGGAGGTAATAAATGGATGCCATTAAAAAGAAAAATTGCATGGGGCGTGGCTTATTTTTTGGTGATGCTCGCCTTTTGGTTAATATTGCTTAGCATGCCGACAGTTGTCCATGCGAAGCCGCCCGTAAAATCTAAGTTTTATGATTTTAGCGCACAGATAATTGACGGAGAAATCAGAAAGCCCACCGTGTTATACACTGATATCCGAGAGAGAGTTAGATTTGAAAGGCTGCTTAAGCTGAAGAAGTCCTTTATGCGCAAGATGTTTCAGACTTCAAAAGAAAGAGTCTTTAAATAACGGAGGAAAAATCCCATGGCATCAAAATACGGTGACGACGCGGAAGTTGGCGGCAGCCTTTCGGTTACAGGCGCATTTGTACATAACGAGGACAGCGCCGACGTTGACTTTCGTGTTGAGTCTAATGGGCAGACACACATGCTTTATGTTGACTCTGGAAACGATAGAGTTGGCATCGGTACCAACTCGCCAAGCGCAACTCTCGAAGTAAGCGGCACATTGAAGATTACCGGCGCTGACGAACCGGCACTACTCATGTTGGATGATCAAGACGGATCTGCTCAAATCGGTCGTGCGCATGTTGGTTATGTTGGAAGTTCTGACTTTGCCGCCTTTGCCCACCAAGATAGAGCCACCACCACGGAATACTGCGTTGCCCATCGAAGCACCGGGCAAACCGATATTAATACGTCGGCAGGCACAAACATGACTTTCAGGTACGCTTCTGCCACTAGAATGCAGCTAGATACAAACGGCTATTTTTCCGTTGGTTCCAATTATGCACCGGGCTCTCACAAATTTGCGGTTGATGGCGACGCTTTGATTGAAGGCGACCTGACAGTTGCCGCAGACGATCCTAGAATTAAAATCGATGGAGACACAGACAGCGATCCCGGTGTTGAATTGTATGAAAACGGCACAAGAAAGTGGATTGTTTACAACGATTACACTAACGATAATTTAACTTTTAAAACCGATTCTGATGTTCGCATGGTTATTGATGACGACGGAAACGTGGGCATCGGCGCTAGTCCTTCGGGTGCGGTTGTTCGTCTGGAGGTGGATGGCGGCTCAACACACTTGAACTGCGATAGGTATGCCGCGCCTGCTCTCTTTGTCTTCAACGACGGCGACAATCAATATCGCTATGGTATCAAAATTCAATGCGGTACCGATGATGGCACTGCAACACGAGGCATTCGCTTTTATGATGGCGACGGCGGCACGGAAGCAGGTTATATTAGCTGGTCCGGTGGTACTGTCACCTATGCTACGTTTACCGGCGCTCATGAGGCATCTGTTGTTCCATCAGATTACACGGTGGGTCAAAACTCATATGATTATGGAACTGTAATAAAAATTGTTTCCACCTCCACGGGAGAACGCCATAAGCAGGTTAAATATGTCGTGGGACCCACGACTTCTGCGAAAGACAAAGCAGTGCTTGGAGTGTATTCTGAAAATATGGATCCGGATGAGTTGGAGAGTCCTAACGACCACCAAATATTTGCGCTTGGAGATGGGCACATATTTGTTTGTAACGAAGGGGGCAACATAGAGATTGGTGATTTTATTTGTTCGTCCGATACTCAGGGTCACGGGATGAAGCAGGATGACGATCTAATGCACAGTTACACTGTTGCTAAGGCGGCTGAGAATGTTGATTGGTCCTCTGAATCTGGTACCACCAAGTTAATCGCTTGCACTTATCACGCGGGGTAGAAGAGGCGAAGATGCCTGATTTAAAACAGATTTTAATCGCTTGTGTTGGAATCAATATTGTGTTCCTCATCGGTGGTCTGGCGATGGAAGACTATCAACTTGTAACGTTGGCAGTACTTTCGGGTGGCTCATGCGTCCTCGGCGTACGCCTTAGAAATAAGATGGAAAAGGGGGAGTGACCGTGAAAACTCTGATGGAGCAGTGGCGAAAGTATATTGACGAAGACTGCGACGATGCTGAAGTTGAAGACCTTGCTACCCTCGCCCATCAAGGTCAGACACGTCGCAGCGGCGAAGAATATATAACCCACCCCAAGGCCGCGGCGGAGTACGCAAAAGAATTTGGCTATAGCGATCTCGTCGCCGACGCGGCGCTGCTACACGACACGCTGGAAGATTATAAAGATCCGAAGGAAATGGCAGAAATGATTAAGAGCGTATGCCCAGAGGCATTGCCGATTGTAAAAGAGTTAACACACGATAAGAGCGTGGAGTATACTAATTATGTATTATCCCTGTCGCCCGAAGCGGTGGCAGTGAAGCTGCTGGACATGTATCATAACGCGCAGGACTTGCAGCCGGGGGACAAACAGTTTCAGAAGTATCATGATGCTCTGGCTGCTCTTGGTGGCAAGCCACATGGCGTTAACGATGCACACTGGCAGGCATTAACGCAGAAGTTGGAGGTGGAAGCGTGAAACTTATAATGGAAAACTGGCGTCAGCATTTGAAAGAACAAGAGACAATCGCAATAGGTCAATGCTATCCGTTTGCCGTTGAAATGGCAAATACGTCAGCTAAAGACGAGTTCGATGATTTGTCTAAGTTTAAGGTTGTGCACGGTCGAGTCACTGATAAGTTTAGCGGCGAAAGCTATCTTCACGCTTGGGTAGAAAAGGGGGACATGGTATTTGATGCTCAAACCAGCGCCACAAAACCCGATGGCATCCCCAAGGCAGATTATTACGATATGTTTCAGCCCGAGGCTCATGAGGAATATACAGCCGAACAAATATTTCTGAAGTGTTTAAGGACAGGTAAAAAAGGTCCATGGACGGATAAAGAATGAAACTTATAATGGAAAGCTGGCGCAGGCACTTGAACGAGGACAAGCTTCGCGTATTTGACTTTGATGACACCTTGGCTCAAACCGACGCAAAGATTGTTTTGCATAAAGCCAGTGGAGAAACCCTTGAACAAACACCGGGCGAGTGGGCAATTTATAAACCCGAACCGGGCGATGAGTTTAATTATGAGCAGTTCCAAGGCGGTTTGAAAAACCCCCGCGAAATTAAAAATTATACCAATATCATGCGGAACATGTTGGCTGCGGGTTCCGAAGGAAGAAAGACAGCAATCCTCACTGCCAGAGCAGACCCCAGCGGCATTCCAGAATTCCTTGAAGACATCGGCATTGATCCTTCTGCTTTGGAGATCGTGGCTCTCGGCGAGTCGGATCCACAAGCGAAAGCGGATTGGATTGAGGCGAGGATTGCCGAGGGTTACGATGACATATTTTTTATCGATGACTCAGAAAAAAATGTTACCGCAGTGCAGGCTCTTCAAGATAAGCATCCAAACATAAAGATGAAGGCGAGGTTGGTATGAAACTCATAATGGAAAGCTGGCGCAGGCACTTGAACGAAATCGAAACAAACGCGATTGCAGTAGGCTCTTACGTTGTCGTTGCTGACGAGCCCGATATACCGCCGGGACGAGTGATGGAAATGGATGATACGATGGCTGTAGTCCGGTGGAGTAACGGAAGGGAAAATTTTCAGATGGTCCGCGATCTTCAGGTGGTGAGTGATGTTTCTGAGAGCAGACACTTGAACGAGGTTACTTCTGTGCCCCCGGAACACATGCAAGCCTTCAAGGACACCATGACCAATTCCAAGTTTTGGACCTTGCCGCACGCTGAAGACGATGTTGATGTAGGATCCGCAGATGAACTTACCACACCCGCCGCGCAATCGCTGGCGGACTCATTGAATGAGACTGCCGAGGAATTGGGAACAGAATTATATTTTCTTTGCACAGTCGTCGATGAAGAGGAGTATGCGCTGGGTCCGAACAGCCAGTATCCCGGTTACCCAGACAACTGGTTAATGAGAGGGGCATACCAAGGACCACAAAAAGGCAAGCATGTTGTCTGGTTTCAGTTTCGCCCACTAGCCGAAGACTTTGAAATGGACAAACTCAATCCGACCGGTTTGGTTAAAGTGCTGTCTCAGACTTTAAATCACGAGATCGTGCACTATTACCAACTTAAAAAGCAGGCTGCTAGCAAAGGGATCAGTGATGAAGAGGCGTGGGCAGAGCTAGAGAAAGATCCAAAACAGTTGCCGCAGGATGGCGAAGAGTCAACCTACCTTGGTTTACATAACGAGATAGACGCATATGCTCATGAAGCAGCAGAGCAACTGTTGGACAAGCATTCACCAGAAGAAGCATTAGGTATCATCCGCAAACTATCAGCAGACAACTTGGACCAATACCCAGAGATCTCCTCCGTTATTGAGAAATACATGAAAGCATTTAAGGATGATCCAAAGACACTGGACAAGTTCCGGAAGAAACTGGTTAACCAAATTGAAAAGCAGTCAGGCATACAA
>Ga0098033_1001024_pt1 | contig 11902 bp, 13 predicted proteins | sample 1_EtaG_FD_75049 | JGI IMG/M metagenome (GOLD analysis project Ga0098033, IMG submission 75049) | Marine viral communities from the Subarctic Pacific Ocean - 1_ETSP_OMZ_AT15124 metaG | ecosystem: Environmental > Aquatic > Marine > Oceanic | place: Pacific Ocean | collected 2015-01-07
GAGGCGGGCTTCGCGGTCGAACTCCGACTCTGGTGCCGCGCCTGTCCCACTGGCGAGTGCGTTTGCCACTGTCTGCTGTCTAACAGCCTCGCGGCCCCGCGCCGACGCATCCTGTTCTTCCCTGGAGGGCTGTTCTCCTTCTGGTAGGTCGGCCACCGCCGCCTCTCGTTGAGCGATCCCCTCTTGGAGCCGCATGAGTTCATCCTCTGGGATTGCACGAGGCCCATGGGGGCCACCAGAGGTGATTTGCTCGTCGATCCTCCGGGCTTCCTCATCACGCCCCGCAAGGCGAAGCTCGGCTGCTCGTTGCGCCTCTTGCTGAACAGTGCGTCGCGGCGTAGTGAGCAATAGTTCCCGTTCCTCTTGGATGTCCGAGAATGTAGGGGTGAACCTGGCCTGTATGAGCTCTCCCGCGAATATCTCCTCACCCGCTGCCACCCGCTGCCCAAACTCAAGTTGAAGGCGCTGTTTTACCGCCGTGACATCTTCAAGTGACATATCCTCGCTCAATGCGGGGGCCTCCCGCTTGAACGCGTCACCAAACGGTTCCGGGTCCAGCTTCTCCAATCCGTGAGGGTCGGCCAGTATCTCCGCTAGTTGCTCTGGGGTAGGAGACCGACCCGTTATCCGCACCGTTTCCTGTGCGAGGAGTTGTCGCAGTTGTACCTCTGTCGGGATGCTCGCTATGTCAGAAGCCGCCCACTCGATAAATGGTAGACCACTCCTCCACTGCGCCACGCGCACATAGTCAGCATAAAGCTCGTCAAAAGTCGCACTGATGCCAAGGAGATAGGCATCCGAGGAGATAAATTGTTCGGTTGGCTCTTCCCCTTCTCTGGGGTCGGGGATGTGGTCTATGAGGCTGCGTGCCTTGAGCGCGTCGGCAAACTCGTCGAAGGCTAGTTCCTTCTCGGAAGGCTTCTTGGTCTCAATAGGTATACTTTTCGCAATGAAATCATCCAACTCGTCGTAGGACGAGATGGAGCCTTCCTCTAAGGCGGTCTCAAGTTGGTCTTCAAACGTTGTCTTCCACTCCGCTGCCGTGAACGAGCGGTCAAGCAGGGCCTCCAGCAGGGCCTTCAGCGCAGGCAGTTCTTCTCCAGGAGGGGGCACGTCAGGGAAATCGGCCATTACAGTTGCTCCCCGCGCATGGCGTTAAGGCGCGCTCTATCCGTGCCTACTATTGCGGCCTCCCCAGGAGACACCGCCGACTCTTCCGTTGGCCTGACCTCTGGTGACGGTTCGGCCTGGCTGGCCTGCTGCGAGGTGGATGGCTGTTCACGCGGCGCTATCACCTGGCGGAACTCTGCACGCATCACGGCCAGCGCGGCACGTGCCTCATCGATCTCTTCCTCAGTCTTGTCGTCGTCCTGCTCCCACTCCAGGATAATCCTGCGAAGCCCCGCCATCTGTTTGACTGCTAGGATCGCAGGAGACCGCTTCGCTGCATCTTCGTCCAAGAGCCGCTCCATCATGGCTTCGTCCTGCACCTCAAGGTAGTCCTCGCGCACAGCCCTGTCGGGTAGCAGGGGTTCGTTCCCGGGCTTCGCTATCCTTGCCATCGTAAGGCGGTTCATGCGGTTATCGGGCAAGTTCATTGGCAGGGTGACGCGCAGGTTGGTCGTATCTGGCAGGTCTTCCTTCACGTCGAAGTCCTCGACCAGGAAGCCCATCTCGGGGCCTAACGCGGCCTGCCGTGTCGCAACGGAGATGGTGCTGATCCTCTTGCGCTTCACTTGGGCCATAATTGAGGTCATAGCATCGGCTATCCCTTCCTCAATGCCATTCACGTAGGGTTGAAGGATAGAACGCGCCTGAGTGATGGCCCTCTCCAGCGTGACACCCGAAATCTCCAGGTCGAGCTGTCCGAACACCAACCTGGAAAGGCTGGCCTGCTGTATCTTGGCCTGCAATTCCTGGATGATTGTCTCGCGTTCCCGTGGACCCGATGGAGGGGTCACCGCCCGGAAGTCCTCTCCAGGCTGGAGGTTCAGAACCATCTGGCGGTCAAACTCAGATGGTGACATCGTTTCCATGCCGCCCTCTGAGATGTGGATGTACTTCCCAAGGGCCGTGCGGCGCGAAATCTCCGCGCTGTAAGTTAAGTTGCGGTCCAGAGCGGGGACAAGCTCACGGTTCATATGGAACACGGGCCTCCCCCAGTCCGCTGCGCCCATGCGTGCGCCAGTGCCAACAGCGGGAGCCCCAAGAGCGCCTGATTGCTGGTCAAAAGCGGCCATATACGGCTGCATGGGTATCCCGTTCAGCGGGGCCATGATGATTGGGATGTTATCAAACTCATCGTGCTCAAAGCGTGGTTTGAGGGGCGCTCCGCCCACAATGACGGTGTTGAATATCTTTGTGCCGTTGGCGCTCTCTTCCCGTTCCCAGAGGTTGGTGATCATAACGTCCTCGGACTTCTCAATCTTGTCCGCATCCCATCCGTTATTGATTGCAAGGGATTTTGCATCTTCATAGGTCGTGTGGTAGACCCGTGCGAACCGCAGCAACCCGCCTTCCCCGAACTCAGGATAGCAGTTGATGGGGTCGTAGAGGGTCATATAGAAACGCGGCACGTTCCGACGCCCCACTTTAACCAGCTCGGCGCGTGGGAACATACAGAATGACCCCAGCCCGCTGAAGAAGATGATGTCGTGCAGTAGGCTACCGTGGCCCTGCATACGGTAGGACTTCTCCATCTCGCGCCAAATACCGCCCACAAGGCGTTCGGAGCGGCTCATTTTGTCCCGTTCCGTCTGGTCTTGGACTGAAATGGGCAACCTGAACTGCGGTGGCTTCCCACCCAGAATGGCAACAGTGAAGGCGTGCTGCACGGCAATATCGTTGGATAGGATCAACTCAAACGGCATCATACGCTTCTTGTACGACATCAGGAGCAGCCGTCTATCCTTGGCCCATTGCTCGTTCCGAATAAGCCAGGGTGGCTGCAACTCCTCAGCTATTCCAAGCGCTCGTTGCGCCTCAGAGCGTTCTTCTAGTGAAATCGCCATTACACCATTACTCCTACGGGGTACTCGACTGCCGCGCGGCTTCTGCTGGTATCTCCCCGTTTGATACGCGCAGGTTGTGCCCCAATGCCTACCAGGTACAGCATGGCGGCTATTGCACGGTCATCGTGCCGCCCGCTGGGAGCGCCATACGTCCCGTCTCGGTGCTGGCGGTACTCCACAAGCTCTCGCAGCATCTCCATGTCCTGGCACTGGAACCCGTCGCTCTTCAACGCTGTCCGCATGGCCTCCAAGAGGCGTTGCTTGCCTCCTGCGGCTCCGCCCGTGGTGGGGAACCCCAGCGGCAGGTCGTGCTCTGGCCTAAACCCCATTCCCTCTTTGTGATGGTAGATGTTGGTATAGCCAAGTTGCTGCGTGATGACCCGCTGGAACTCGTAAGCATTCTGCCTCTCATTGATGATAAACGCCCTATTATACTCCAACGCGGCATCGTAGACTATCTGGGCAAACTCGGTCTGGCCATAGATACCCGCTATGACAGCATCCACCCTGCCGTCGGTTGTGCCTATACATGCGGAAGCGTTGTCGCCGCCGGCCACCCCATTGGCGCAGTCCACCCCGATGACATATTGGCGTCCCGGTTCGGGCCGTCTCCATATCTTCCAACGGCCTGAGAGTCTTGTATCCAGAGGCGGCGTAGCCCGTTCCAGAAGGCGGTTGAGTTCTTCCGTGGGGAATACGGTCTCAGTGGTCGCCAAAAAGCAGGATACGGGGTCTTCGGGATATTCCTGGGAAAAGGTATCGGCGTCTTCCCCGATCTTCATGCGCCGCCATCGGATATTGTCCTCTCCGATGGGCATGTCGGGGTATTCCCCGTTCCACCGAGTCACCAGGTTGTATTCCGTCTCGGTGTAATCCAAAGCGCCCTGGTCTTCAGGCAAGGCATCGGCGCTCCCCAGTGGCAGGGCGTGCTTCTCGCTCAACCACATCCACGGGTAGAAGAAGTTCGTCCAGCGGCTCCGTTGGTCAACGGCACGGGTGTACTCGGCGTGAAACTTATTCCCGATGCCGTGCGGTGTGGACTGCGCCCTCACCCTAGAGGACAGGGGCGCAGAGTTGACAATGGCGGTCCAGATCAGCTCCTGCTGCCGTTCGTCATACAGGGCCAACTCATCGATCAAGACCTGCGACGGGGTGCGACCCCTGCCCTTCCTGCCACCACCAGCGGTCTGGACCTCAATGCTGGAGTTTGTCACAGGGAAGGTCATCCCCGTCTGCGTGTGTGAAGAGGTCTTCGGCCTCAGTTTGGCTGGCAGGCTCTCATGGAATAGAGAGACCATGCCAAATAGGTAGTCGGTCTCGTCGCCGTCGTAGGTCAGGGCCAATCCCTGGAAGTTGGGCGCGGTGATGGCGCGAACGTACATCTCAGCCATCTCCTGCGTGGAGAAGCCGATCTTGCGAGGCTTCAGCTTGATGTCGCGAGATGTCTGGTGGGCGTCGTAGTCAGCCTGGATGCGGTTGTACTTGAGGGGGACAATCTGCTCGAACTCGTCCCGGATGTATAGATAGCGCTCTATGAAGGCGCGGGGCCTACCTGCCTGCGTCTCCGCAATGGTGTACTCCATCCACTCGCTATCGGTTTTGGGTTCGGTGGTCACTTCTTCTTTTTCCCCGATTCCCTGGCTGTGCTGAGAGCAGCAGCCACCGCCTGCTTCCGTGGATGCCCCGCCTTGACCATCTCTGAGATGTTGTGGCTGATAGTCGCCTTGCTTTTACCCTTCTTTAGAGGCATCAGGGCACCCCGCCTTCCATATTCCGAATGTTCCTGAATCCTACAATAGTCAGCATCTTATGTAAACTCGGACATATAAATCTCTCCAACCCACCAGGCCATGGCGGCATCACTTGGCAACCACATTGTTGAATACGGGAGACCCAAACGAGCGAGTTCAGCCCGCAACGATACGTTATTGTAGTATCGCCGATGCCCCGCCTGACTCATATCGTTGAACTGCGTACAAGTGGGGTTGCTGGCCCAAAAGTGTTCCTCTTCAGTTAGACCACGCCGCTGCAACGTCTCTTCAAGTGACATAAAAGGATGATGCTCCTCTCCCCAATGCTCTTCAGACGGTACAGTGAAGACAACTTTTAGCCTTGCCACTCGCGCCGCTTCTCGCAACACCTGGGGGGGGTCGTGTACGTGTTCAAGTATCTCGTTCAAGGTGCAAATATCGTAACTGTTATCCTCAAATGGCAACTCATGGGCATCCGCTATCACTCTACGGAGGCCAGAGTCGGGGTATCCGTTTATGTCAAGTAATGTAACATCAAGCCCAGAATCATTGAATATCGCACCGTCGTGTGCGCCTATATCGAGAATACGCATATGAGGTGAAGCACAGCGGCCCACTATCCAATCCGTGCGAATGCTGGGACCTAGCAGTTTGACTCTTTGCATTGCCTATACCGTCCCTAAAGATTGCCCGCATCCTGGCCCAATCTGTCTATCAGATAGAGGCCTAGGCACTCAGGGCGATGCCTGCCTGGGCCCTTTGGCGCTCCTCTATCAGTCGGTCTGCGATCTTGTCCCATGTCATCTGGGGGAGCCATCCGATAGCCCGCTGCGCGAAGCTCGCATCCCCTTGGAGGTTAAATATCTCAACGGGCCTGAGCAAAGCGGGGTCTTGCACGGCATACTCTTCAAAGTCCAGCCCTTGTGCGCGGAATATATGACGCCCCAGGTCGCGCATCGAGACGGATACGCCGGTGGCGAGCACCATATCGGTCGGCTCAGAGTACCTAAGCATCCGTATGACGCCATCGCAATACTCTGGTGCCCAACCAAAGTCGCGTTTCGGGGTCAGGTCCCCGACTGGCACGGAGTCTATCTCTTCAGCCCTCGCCTTTAGCGCAGAGTCGATTAGTTTGTGCATAATGAACTCTCGCCCGCTGCGAGGGCTGACGTGGTTGAACAGGATACCACATGTGACCCAGAGGCCCTGAGACCTGAACGAGGCCGCCATCTGGTGGGCCACGAGCTTCCCGGTTGCGTAGGGGCTAACCGGGTTGAACGGGCTGTCCTCATTAGCGGGCATGGGGCCGTTGCCGAACAGTTCAGATGAAGAGGCTTGGTATATCCTCGCATGGGGCGCGAAGTGCTGCGCCGCCTCACAGATACGCACCAGGCCCGTACCGTTGACATTCAGGGTGTGCTCGGGTTCGGCGTGGGAGTACATTACGTGAGAAATAGCGCCCATGTTGTAGATTTCGTCGGGGCGCACCTTCTTCACAGCCTTCAGGACTGAGGACGTGTCAGCGAGATCGCCACGGACTATCCGAGCGTAGGGCAACTCCTGGATGTGCTGGCGGTGCACAAGGCCCCAGACCTCATGGCCCTGCTCGGTGAGTTGCTTCGACAGGTAGTGCCCGTCCTGTCCGTCCACCCCTGTAACAAGCACTCTCAGGTGTCTCATTCATCAGCCTCCAATCACTTCTGGCTCAGGGAGCGGCACAATAAACCGTCCACCCGCCCGCAAATATTCCTGTTCCCGCTTTACGAACTCATCCTTAAACCCCCAGGGCAGCATAATGGCGTAATCAGGCTGCGCCGCCCTAAAAGCGGCCTCCGAAACGATGGGAATATCCACCCCCGCCATGACGCGGCCCACCTTGTCGGGGTTCTTGTCCGCAACGGCGGCGATATTCGTCGCATCCAGCCCTGCGGCTTGCAGGACCGTCATGCCTCTGGTCGAAGCGCCGTAGCCATACACCGTTTTGCCCTGTGAGCGGGCCTCGTTGACCCAGCCTTTAAGTGTTTGAGAGATACGGGTAACGGATTTGGCGAACCGTTCCAGGCTGGCGGGGTCACGGAGTGGTTTTTCATGGCCAAGCAGCTCGTCCACGCTGGTACTGGTGGTAAAAGCACCCCGGTGTGCCACGTAGTAGCGTACGGAGCCGCCGTTTATGGTGTTCCGGTTCACGCCAACGACTTCAAGACCTACGGGGCGCACTACTTTGTTGAAAGTGGACAGGAAATAGAGTGCAACGTGTTCGTGGAGTATGAAATCAAAGGCATTCCGTTCCACCATGTCGCCAAGGTAGTTCATTTCGCAGACCCAGGTGCCTTTTGGGGCCAAAATAGCCGCTATATCCGCTGCAAACCGCTGGGGGTCCGTCAAGTCGTAGAACATGGCCAAGGAAAGCACGAGGTCCGCCTTCTTGGGAACCCCGTCAGGGGTGAAGAAGTCGGGAACCACCACATCGGCGTGCTGTGCAAGCTCGGTTTGCAAGTTTAGCCCGGGTTCAAACCCCACTTTCGTCACGTTGGGAGAGAAGAATGAGAGTAGGGTGCCGTCGTTGGCCCCGATGTCCACCACGGTATCGCCATTTTTTAGATCAAACTCCGTGGCGAGCCTCTGGAGGTGGTCCACCATGGTGCTGTTCACGCCTGATTTGTACCAGTACTGACGGAACAGGCGTTCCCGGCTCACCACATGGTAAAGTTGGAGCATCCCACATTCGCCGCAACGCAGCAGGTTGAGCGAGGCCTTTGGATACGCGGGGTCTGGGGCCGTCAGGAAGTCCACGAGGAAGTGGTCGCCCAGGTCAAGAAACGGCTCAAGGGCGTCATGGCCGAGGACGCACTGGGCCAGCGGCCTCACAAAGGCGGCTTGGTCTAGGCTAATCACCATGGATCGCCTCCTCTATTCGCTCAATCGTCGCATCAACAGACCAGATGGCACGTGCCTGCTGGCTCAACGCCGCCCTGTCGCGGTTCCCAGCCGTCGCAAATGAGTCTAACATATCGCCAAACACCTCACCATACGGTTCGCTGCTGCGTCCCTGGATAACGGTGGGCGTCCCGCAGCACAGCGCCTCAACCGTTTTCATGGAATGCGCCTCGGAAATGCCAGGAGGGAACTGAGGTGTGTACAGATGCCCGGCGGCGTTGAGAAGAGATTCAACCTTCTCCACCTCGCTCACTTCACCCCAAAGACAGATTTTATGAGATGACTGCATTATATGCATCAGCTCGGCGTGGACAGCAGAATCATGGGTAGGACCAATGAAATCAATATGAGGCACCCACGCCTCAACAGCCAGACGCGCCGCCTCAACAGGCCCCTTATCACGGTCAAGCCTACCTAACCACCTCCACGCCTGGGTGAGAGGCCTCTCAGCACTGTACCGGTACGCCTCCCCAACCATGTGAATATCACAGACTGCCGCCGCACTCCCCAGTCTCCCTCTCTGCCACTCCGAAAGACACATTACCCCGTCTTTCGGCAGCTTGACCCCCACATCCACATACGGGTCATGCCATATCCAAGAAAAACCAGGCCACCCTTCCTTCCACCTCAGAATATGCTTGTGACTCAGGTCTAACACAAAGTCCACATCACGCTTCTCTACCATCCCGCGAAGCACCCTGTACGCCTCCACCTCACCATACTCTCCCACGCTGTCCAATGGCACATGTATCCACACCGCACGGGGGTCCATCACACTACCCTCCGGAGCCAACGCTATGACCGTATGGCCACGGGCAGCAAGGCCACCTATGAGAAGGCCACAGAGACGCTCCACACCTCCGTAACCATCAGCACCCCACTGATAACGGGTAGGCCCTATTACTAGCAACTTCATCTCTTCCCTCCTCCACAAATCACTCCCTCGCAACTATGTGGCATCAGAACAACCTCCTATCCGGCTTGGGAAACACGCCAGGGAATTGAGACACCCGGAGTGTTTTTGGTACCGCAGTTGGGAATGAGACCCCCCCATAAGTACATACGACAGCAGCGCACGGATCACCCGGGCCCGGGTATGCGCACCCACGCGCCCGCATACGCACCCGCACATCCGCACGCACATCCGCACGCACATCCGCACGCACCCGCGCCCGCATACACGCACGCATACGCACCCACACACGCACACGTACCCACGCACGCCATCCTTGATGGCCCTATTGTACGGTCCGACCGCAGGCATAGGCAAATTCGATGGAAACCATAGACAAATTCGATCACTGAATGTTGACAACGGGATACCACCTCTCTACCATAGCTACGGACAGAACAATTGGGGCAGATAAAACTCGACCAACGGAAGGAAGGTACGGCATGAGCAAGCCAACTGGTTGCATAATCTGGGAAGGACCCTCGCAGTATGACGATGCGCCAATTGTCGTCATTGCTACCAATGGCTCCAAGAACCCAAAAACGGGCGATATGTGGCAGATGTGGATTATGCGCCAAGATATCGCGCCCCATGACGCGGTGAAGACTGGCGATGATGCTAGCGTATGCGGTAAATGTCCATTGAGACCATTGACCTACAAAGGCAAGGGGCTCCGCCGGCCATGCTATGTGCGCACGTTCCAAGCGCCGCTCAGCGTATACCGCAAGTACCGCCGGGGCGGCTATCAGCATATAACATTGGCGGCATTCCGAGCGTTGCTACAAGGCGGCGGGGTACGACTGGGAAGCTGGGGCGACCCCGCAAGCGTACCGTTTGAGATATGGGACCAGCTAGGCATTGGCTCCGGCGAATACACACATACTAGCTATACGCACGGCTACCTAGTGAAAGGATTTGACAGTCGTCACTTGGCCATCAGCATGATTAGCCTTGACCCAGTCACCCAACACCATGTCCCTATACTCCACGGCCGCAGTTTCCGTGTTATCAATTCACCGGAGCAACTACAGCAAGGTGAAATACTCTGCCCTGCGAGCAAAGAGGGGAACTACCGTACAACGTGCGCAGATTGTGGCCTATGTGCCGGCTTGAGCCGCCAAGCTAAGAGTATCGCCATAGTGATGCATTAACAACTACCAGGACCAACGCGGAGCGGGCCGGCCCGCTCCGGGAAAGTAGGGATAGCATGGAACCAGACCGCAGATACCGAGGCTACCGGATCCTCCGCTGCCATTGGGCAGACGACCCGCACGGCGGCAGGTGGTACATTCAGTCGTACCACGACTCCGGGATGCAATGGGCCGATGAGGACACGCCGCATCATCGCACCCTGGCAGATGCGCGGGAGCATATCAATGCGTCCCTCCTGGACAGGATGGATGCTGGGAGCGGCTGGGACACGGTCTTCCAGGCCGGGGGGGTTGCGTGGGGCGGCTGGGACGACGACACAACGGAGGCCATCGCGCGGGCGGTAGGCCTGATTGCCTAAAACGAAGGAGCGAGAGAGATGCGACTGCTGAGACTAGAAGGCGATGTATACACACGGCTGGAGCAAGAGGTTTGGGAGATTGCAACAGATACCAGCTACCTGCCCGAATGGTGGGACACCGCGTATGTAACCCCTTCAGGAAGGTTTTTCGTCTGCTTCGTTGACGATGACGGCGCAAGCGTATCCACACGGCGAAAGCTATTGACCAGGCGGCAACTCCTGGTAGCTTATCTCAGCCTGGAGCACCCCACCCACTGCGGGGGCTATCATATCCTCGAAAACCCAGACGCTTGTTGTGCTGATCTCATCCTCCAACAAGCCTTGTTTGGCGAGATTCTCTATAGATAACCCAAGAGGGCCACGGCCACAGGCCTAGCTAGTCCCTTGCCTCTGGAGGCGATGGCATCGCCTCCAGGATCGGGCGGATTAGCAGCCGAAAAACGAAGGAGCGAGAGAAATGAAGTTCCCAGGATATGGCCCAGGGTGGAACCGATGCCCGGAATGTGGTCAGGCGTTAGTTTGGTCAGTCAAGGGAAAGAGCTTGCGACACCGCTCCAGTGGTGTTGCCGGGACGGGTCGGCAGACCCACGAGCTAGTGCTGAGAAAGAGGAGCGAGAGACATGCGTAACGAGCCAACATATGCACAGATAGCCAGTGACTGGGGCCTGTGGGCCGAGTATGTGGACCCGGAGGCCACTATGAGCGAGGCGGAGTTCGACGCCATATCGGTCGAGGAAAAAATTGCCATCCAGACAGCGTGCTTCGGAGACGAAGAAATGCCCGACATAGAAGCCGAGACGACTCACATTCAAGAGATGGAGGAGGAACTACAACATACGGAGGTGATGCCCATAGACTAATGCCCCAGCTCGGGGCCACGGCTGGTCCCACACACACCTAGCTTGAAGGAGCGAGACGATATGGCGCAGTACCGCATCAACAACACCTGCGGACATGCCTACACCTACCACCTGACTGGGGCCGAGAGAGACCGCCCCCGCAAAGCCCAATGGCTGACGACTCAGCCCTGCCCACGGTGCCGCAACAGCCAAACAGCAACACGGGGCTGCGGACACTACACACCGAGCCAGGGTTGCCCGTTGCACGGCGAGACTTGCCGCTAACCTACTAGGAGAGCCGAAAGGAGAGAGAGTATGAAAGCTTACGAAGTGACTTGGACAATTACACATATCAGGATCATTGAGGCGGACAGCAAGCAACAGGCAATCGAGTTTTCCCAAAAGATGGGATACGCCGGGTTAGAAGCTACCCAGAACGGCCACGTTGTCCCACAGCGGGTAGGAGCGTCTCCCATGACAGCAAAAGAGATGCGGGGGTGGCATACCGCCGCTGAACTAGCCGCCATAGCCAAGGCCACAGGAGAGAATCAATGAGGCTCCGACTAACGGGACCCATCGGGGAGATCGTCGCCATCCTGGGACTAATGGCACGATACGAGGCAGAGGACAAGGCGCGGAGAGCGGCCGGCTAGGGCTTGCGGCGAATCATCCGCATAGCGACCACGTCAATGGACTCCATGTCGCCAGGGAGGTCGCCGTCCTTGCGGAGCACGCCTGCTGTTTCCAGTATGCGCTCACCCGCACGCTGGGCAGCAGCGCCTGTGCCTTTGGCGCGGTCCACAATAGCGTCAGTCACGTCTGGAGCGGACTCAAGCATGGCGAGTTTAGCGTATTCCATCTTGAGGCTGTCAGTATGTGCGGCGATAGCTTGCTTCGCTGCC
>Ga0098033_1001027_pt1 | contig 11889 bp, 10 predicted proteins | sample 1_EtaG_FD_75049 | JGI IMG/M metagenome (GOLD analysis project Ga0098033, IMG submission 75049) | Marine viral communities from the Subarctic Pacific Ocean - 1_ETSP_OMZ_AT15124 metaG | ecosystem: Environmental > Aquatic > Marine > Oceanic | place: Pacific Ocean | collected 2015-01-07
AATGAACACCGCACTGCAGCCAACTGCAGCCCAGGCTGCGCAGATACACACTAGGGCGCTAGAAATATCTGGGCGGACGGGGCAGTCCGTTGCAGCGGCTAGTGAAGCTGCTAGGGCTCAGGTAATGAACACCGGTGGGCGACAGCGCTTACTAGATGCCCTCTCTGAAGACGTGCATGGCGTTGTTACCCCAGGTAGGGGTGGAGCTAGACCCGAAGTACCCGCAGGACCTATGCAAGGTGGAGGAACGCCTCCGCCCCCAACCCTTCCGGGCGAAGCAGAGTTGCTTGCTAGAGAAAGAGCAGCAGCAGGGGGAGGAGGAAGAACGCCTCCCGATCTCTCTACAGGCCCAACTTCTCCGTGGCCACCTGGAACTCCAACTGGAGCTAGGCCACCAGAGCCACCTCCCGATCTCTTTACAGGCCCAACTTTTCCGCGGCCACCTGGAGGCCCACCTGGAGGCCCACCACCCGGAGGAGGCCCACCTGGAGGCCCACCTGGAGGCCCACCTGGAGGCCCACCTGGAGGAGGCCCACCTGGAGGAGGCCCACCACCGGCAGTTTGGCCGGAAGCTGTGGGAGGCCCACCTGGAGGAGGCCCACCACCTGGAGGCCCACCACCGGCAGTTTGGCCGGAAGCTGCGGGAGGCCCAAGACTAAGGCCCGAAGGCCCACCACCGGGGGCCGACCCCATTATGCCTCCGGTAGTCCCGCTAGATGCGCCAGTGGCCGGCCGACTCGGTGTTTGGGAGAGTTTAAGAGGAATCGGGCGAGACATTCGCGACACAGCTTCTGGGGTTTACAATAGGCCGTGGCTTGAAGGTACATCAGCTCGTGGCAGGGCGGGGGAATTCCCCGCCGAGTACCGGGCGGCTCTGGCAAGGAACGAGCATTTATCCGGCGTTGAGCGTATGCGTGTATCGAAACAAGAGGCTCAGCTTGCTGTCCAACGTAACCAGCAGGGTGGGTACCTCGCGGGAGACCAGGCTACGGCTAGACCTTTAGTTGAGGGTCTAACTGGTAATGTAAACATCCCCGTAGGAATGAGCGAGGCCGCGTCAGTGGCACTTAAGGAACAGACTCACCTTAACTTAGAAGCGTTACCCGAAGTACGGAATGCGCTGCAGGCCGCGGGGATTAACAGGCTTTCTGAAGTTGGGCGTATACACGAAGCTGTAGCCGGAGGAAGAGCAGGTGCTGCTGGGCAGCTCCAGGAACTTCAAGCTGCGGTAGATAGGGGAGTGGCTGACCCAACCATAGCCCGCAATTTAGAGCATGGACTACAAACTAGAGGACAGAACGTACACGGTAAGGCGTATGATAAAGCGACCGCTGCTGGGACTAGAGACGTACGGCAGGCTCATGATCAAGTCCAGAGGATATCAGATGACTTAGAGACTCACCTAGTCGAAAGCATCACTAGTAGGACAGCTGCCCGTCAGATACATACGGAAACCAATAACGTACTGCAAGCTCTACAAACAGCGCCTAATATGAGTGCGGGCGAAGTGGCGTCTACCGCGCAGAGGCTATCCCAGCATATTAAGGAATTCCCCCAGTCTTCGTCACTTCAGGAGTTCGTACAGACTGAGATGGCTACCCTTAGGAACGCGGGTAAAGTAGACGCAGCAAATGCACTTGAAGAAGGTCTGGTCAGATCGGGATTTGCTAGGACAACCCCCATAGCAGATATACAATCCCTAGGAAATAGGCTCAGGGAGAATCTAGGGTCCGGAAGGTTGCCGAGCGAACTCGACAGTCGGCTACTGAAAGTCATGTCCGAGGAGGGTGGAATAACCAACGAGGCTGCCGCTACCGCTACTAATAATATTGCTGCTGCGCAGCAGGGTATGCGGGATGCTCAGTCTGTACTTAACATCAAGAAGCTTGACTCGGCTACTAGGACGCAGCAAACCCAGCTGTTCTTACAGCACCAGCGGGATCTGGCCCTTTACCGCACGGCCTTAGGTGACGCTAACCGTAATTTTTCTGATCAGGTAAATGCGGCGCTTCAGAACCCGCAGGTTGTTAACCGGCTACAACAAACGGAAGCGGAGTTTGCTAGGACGTCCCGTTTACAGGGGGACGTTGGTAGGAACTTAGGACCTGGGCAACGCCTCGAAGATAGAATGATACTCTCGGGTACCTTGAAGCAGCGTAATGCTCACGCAGTGACTCTCCGAGAAGCTATAACTCAGATGGAACGAAATCCTAACGCGTTAACTGGAGCACACCAGGAAGCCTTAACTGCGGCGGGGCTTAATCCAGTAACAGCTACCCCCGCTAAGGCGCAGGAGATGCTAAGAGTGGCAGAGAGCGAGATAGCAGCTCTAGAGCAGGGCGGAGGGGCTCTAGGAGCACCCACCGCTGAAGCGGGTAAAGGGGGCGGGGCTATGAGTGAGTTCTTCCGGAATCTCACGCCCGGACAGGCAGCTGTAATGGCTGGCGGTACTGGGTTTGGTATAGGAGCAATGGGAGACTAATGGCACACCTGGAGGAGAGACTTCGGGAAAGGACGTCTCTTCCTTCGACGGCTATTCCCAGACTAAAAAAGCTTATCAGTAAAAAGCTTAGGGGTGAGCTACCCCCCGGGGAAGCGCACCATGTGAAGCTACCTGGAGGCGGGTACGCCGTCATTAAAAACGTAAATAAGCGCCCTATTCTAGCATCGTTCTTATCCCCGGACATGATTCCCCCAGGCACAGACCTTACCAATCTAACCGGGGTACAACGCTTAAGACGCGCGGTTAAGACCGCTGCTGCAACTACGTTTGAGGAAGCAGCAGACGCACAAAAGCCGAAAGAGATTTCCGCTGAGGAACTTCTCTCTCTGAAAAAGGATGTCGATTTTAAGTCTCCTAAGCTTAAGCAGAACCCCGACTCGTACTATGCTAGCAGAGGGTCGGAGTACACCCGGCTTAAGCAGGTCGAAGCTGCCTGGCTGCCCCGGTCTATGCATAAGCTAAAAAAAGAAGGCAGAGCTGCTCTAGCTCCCATTATGCGTAAGGCAAACCCCGTTAGCCCAGAAGACCTCTATGACCCGGCTGATCTTAGTCCAGAACGGCTTGCGCTACTTCCCGGAGTTAAGGACATAGCTCTGGGGCTATCAGGAAGACACCCGGATTATTCTAGGTTCACCGAGGCGTCGGACCCTAGGGTAGTGGCGCTAGTCCAGAAATTAAGGGAACTAGCCCGGGAGCGGTAAACCGCCCCCAGGCCTCCTGTTCACATAGCTTGGTATAGGTAACCGCCCATGTCGGCGTCGTTTCCTATCCTGGTGATTCGGCTAAACCCTTCTGAAAGCTCAGGAGGTTGCAGCTTATCTGCCTGCTCGCTTAGCACGCTCATAGGAACTGGTTTGTGTTCGAACCTCGCAAGGTTACGTTCAACGCAGATTTCCATGGGAGTTCCCACAAAAAGGCAATCCACTGTCCAACCAGCTCCGATGGCGATGTTCAGCACCGCGCTTCGACTCACCCGCCGGTAAAACCACGCATCAAATACGACGTCGTATTTTTCGCGGATAAGTGCGCTGAGCTCTTCGTTTCCGTGCGTTCCATCTAGGATGGAAGTTTTTCCGCTAGCTACGATACCAACCGTCATGAGCAGACGGCCGTCCATAAGCTTTGTAAGCCTTTGGCCGAGTTCTCTGTAGCTGCGCTGCCAGCCTTCGCTGGCTTTCTTTGGGTTCCACGTATATCCGGTTTCCGGGGAAACTAGGTGGGTGTCTGGTGTAATAATCATTTCGTATATCCCTATTAGTGTATATAATTAAGCAGAATGTTAAATAGCATAAGCCTCCTATGGATAATAAAGAAATAGCGTTGACAGCTGGTGCCTCTGCCCTCCCGCTCCTGTCAGGAGATCTTGGGGCTATGGCGTATAAGTCGGGGATACCTCTACTAGGCAGGGACCTGCCTAAGGAGCACTCCGTAGAGGCGCTCAAGCGACTAAGAAATATCCTACGGGTGCCGGAGGAGATGGTTCCCGTACTGCATGATTTGACACGCTACAAAGGGGGGCCGCAGTCCTCGGCGCTTTTCTACGGACTTTCTGGGTATCCTGAAGACACGGCAAAGTACTTTAGAGATAGAGATATACTAAACCCAGAAACTGGAAAGCGCTTCAGGCCGGGGGCGAATGTATTTTCTCCTAGCGACTTAGCTAAGAAGCAGCCCCGAGGGGCCGTACTTCTTAGGCACACTAAGGACGTCGCTACTCTAGCTCATGAGCTGGGCCATGCTACTGCTCTCAATAGAGGCCTTATAGGTAAGCTTAGGTCGGTGTCTGATAACATATCTAGAAGGCTAACCGGAGGGGCGATGTTCCCTGTTAGGTACGGGGCAGCGCTTTCTCCGATATTCATGGATCCTGACAACCCCTATCTGTACGCACCTGCAGCGGCTATGGCGGCGGCAGAAGCTCCTCTCTTGCTAGAAGAGGCTACGGCTAGCACTAAGGCTATTTCGGCTCTAAAAAAGATGCAGGGGGACCCTAGAGTAACTCCCGGCAGCTTGACCAAGTCTCAGTACGCCGCGGCAAAGAAGCTCCTGGGTAGAATGTTCGCTAGCTATGCGCTACCTGCTGCGGGTTTCATAGGGGCTCCATTGGCCCTAGCGGCCCTCAAAGATTAACTAACTACGTAGTTAGAGCGAAGATTATCCCGGCAGAGGAGGTTTGAGTGCGTAGCGGGCGCGCAAGAGGTTTTCGATCGCGAAGCGAGCGAAAAGCTATGAGCACCTGCAGAGCATCAAACTCCGTTGCGGGGAGTAATAGGAGCGAGACCCTCCAGTCACGTAGGTGAATGGAGAAGCAGCGCTGAGTAACAACTGAGGAGTGACTCCTCTGACTCTGATACCCTTTATAACGTATGTGTCTACGCTCGGGGTTGTGCAGAGAATGGCTAGTTAGTTTTCTTTTGGGCCGTCTATGTCGGCATCCGGAAGGTCTGAATCTTCTGGGCCCGGGTCAGTTAGCGCGTTTATAGATACGAACGCATTTTCTGGGGGCACTAGAGGGAATAGGACTTCTCCACATTCTGGGCAGGTGGCAGCCTTCCCTAGCCAGTCTAGGTCGGGGTGCCTGCAGGGAAGACCATCTTCTCCTAAGACTTCGGAGTCTAGGAGGTCATCTTTATCGTACAGGGACATGTGTAGCCTACGTATTTGGTGAGTTCCCCGGGCGCCGGCCGCCTCGAGATGGAACTTCGTGATTCCCTTCCCAACAAAGGTTAGGTATAATAAACCATCAACCAAACGAGGGAGAGCCCTCGGGCGCTCCCGTCCTCGACCAGTAAACACTGGAGAGGTACTATGACGGTGTTGCACCGCCTAACCTTCCGGTTAGCTAAGCTACTATACGTCTCAGGCATTCCCGAGAGAAGAAATCTGCCTAGCAACTACAGGTTACCCGGGTAAGGTGTAGTTGGTCAAGCAGGCATTAGTCTCTACTAAGAGTTATTACCTGGACGTAATGTATGTAGTCCTAATTCCTACGAATTTTATACTATACTATCTTCGAAGAGCTCAGCTCAACAAGAACTCCGCCGACGGCGCGCCGCTCGGAGGGCGGGCACGTATCTCCGGTGAACACCGGAGAATTAATTAGACAATGTTGCATTGCCCTATTCTTCCGAATAGGCTAGGAATTAGGACGAATCAGAACCACCTATATCAGAGGGTTCATATTCTTATACCAAATTAAGGGAGCTTTTTATGCCGCGTAAGCTTAGTGGATTGGGGGGTGAGGGTACAAAGTCCTCGCTAGATTTTTCTGGGAAGGGTTTGGGTGGCTTAGGGGCCGAAGACACTCTAAAACCTCCGGTAGCGGGGGCTGAGGATGACGCTAAAGAGCAAGAGGTAGAATCCGTAAGTACCCCCGAGGAGGAGGCCGTAGTAGCTTCTGAGCTAGTAGACCCCTACTCAGCTACACCCCGTGAAATGTGGGAGGAAGAGCTTAAGGACGCTGAGATGTCGACGTCCGAGGCTGCAGCTATACTAGATTCTATAATGACTACGGGAAGGTACGAAGAGACGTATAAAATGGGTGGGGTGCAGTTTAAGCTAAAGACGAGAACCACCGTAGACGCGGATAGGACTATAGAGATTCTCCAAGACCTTAAGCCCGAAGTTTCCGGCGTGTATAACCATATAATTTCTCGTATTAACTTGGCGGCTAGTCTGGTTTCGTATGGAAATCAGGCCTTTTCTCATACGGACCCGGCTGATGATAACAGGGAGACCTTGGATTCTGAGTGGAGAATTCGTTATCGTTTTTGTTCTACGCTGCCAGCCCCGGCGTTCTACGCACTAACTCAGGTATTGCAGCGGTTTGAGGGCAAGGTTGGCATAGCGTCTGATCCCCGGAGTCTTGAAAATTTCTGAGTACCTCGTGGGGGAGTGCTCGGGCTGAACTGCTAGTCCGGGGAGTTCCCCTTCCCCCGCGGGGTAGTGCTGCCAGCGCAGTTCTAGAAGAGATGATTTACCGGGAGAGAATACGCACCTGGAAGTCGCAGTCTATAACTATCTTAGCAACGGCTGCGCAAGCTATGGGTAACGCGGAATTATTGCAGCAAGTTGGCCGTTCCTGTGATGAGCTTCTTTCGATGGTCCTGCATACTTCTGAAGCCTATGATTTAGCTGATAGGCCTGATGATGTTCATTCTGAGCCAGAGCGGCCAAAAATGACTGATTCACAGATACTAGAGCTCCTGGATAAGAAGCTAGACCATGGCTAATAATTACTTTGATGCGGCCTCTCAAGGCTACGTAAACGTACAGCAGCAGCTGTCCCAGTTGGGGCTTATGGGCGGCTCTATGCAGCCTATGGACGGCAGAGGGACTGCTGTACAAATCCCTACTATGACGGCCCCGCAGTTTACTACGCAGGTAGCCAGCACGGCATCGTTTCCCATGACGCCGCAGTACTCACCTCCAGCTTTGCTCCCTTTTGGCATGGCCGGGGGAGGGATGACCGGAGCACCCCAGGCGCATACGACTATGTACGCTCCTCCTCCCAGACCCCAAGGACCGCCTATATACCAGAGCGCGGCCCCGGGGTTCTTACCATACCCGTCTATGCCTCCGATGCCGGCTCCAGCAACTCTTGGGGGTGGCGGAGGAATTGGAGGATTTTTATCGGATAGAGCGCTGTCTATGGGTCAGCATGGCCCCGGGCTCCATGGGGGGCTTATACGAGCGAGAGCGGATGCTCATAGTCGGGTGTCGGGTAGTATAGCGGATACTCTTGGCAAGGGGATACAGTACGGGGGGATAGCCGCCGGTGCTGTCGGTGGACTCGGGGCTGTGGGTGCTCTAGGAGCAGCTGGAGCAGGTGCAGGGACTATAGCAGCCCTAGGGACGGCGGCTGTGGCGGCACCTTTGTTTGCTGCTGGTGAAATAGCCCTCTCGTATAACCGGAGGAGGAAGGCCACCCAAGCACTTAGGCAGCAGTTCTCCAACTTGTCTACTGGGGATATGCTAGACCCTACGGGTCTGGGGATGGGCGTTAGGTCTGCGAGTGGAGTAGCTCAAGGACTACAGCAGGCGGGCAGCCAGATGGGTATGAGCTCTGGGGCTATGATGTCTGTTGGTGAAGGTGCCCAGCAGTTGGGGCTTCTCAGTGGACATACCCAGACTCAGGGGGATTTGGTAAGTAGAATAAAGACCCTAGCTCAGGTTGCTAAGCATATAACAGATCTCGGGGAGGGGATATCCCCCGGGGATGCCCTACAGCTTACGGCTCTAGTAAACGAGATGGGCACTAGGAATATTACCGATGTAAAGTCCATAGGAAGGCGGTTGGTAACGGCCGCCCGGGTTACGGGACAGACACTTTCTGGAGCTGTGGGGCAGGCTTCGGCTGGTGCAGGGATGTATAGCAGCTTGGGTATGTCGGGCTCCGCTGGGTTGCTAACGGGTGGGCTGTCTATTACTCAGGGGCAGAGCTTAGCGGCAAACTGGGGGAGGATGGGGCTAAGCCCTAGGCAGCTACAGCGTATGGGGGGAGCCAAGGGTATGTCTGAGGAGCTACTAAAGTCCCAGGCTGCTTTCGATAAAAAGACGTCTGTACCAATAGTTTACGGCGCTATGCGGATGACAGAAGAGGGTAAATTTGAGATAGATCAGGATAGGCTAGCTAAGATATCTAGGGGGGAGATAGGCCTAAAGGAGGCCCGCAAGAGGGGCACCGATTTCTTCTTAGGTAAGGCAGACGACACCAAAGGGATGACTAAGAAGCAGAGGTATCGTCTTCTCCAACAGTTTAATAGGCAGAGAGAGGATCTGGTGGCAGACGTCAATGAAGGCATGTCACCAGAAAATCGCCAATCTCTGCATATTAGGCAGATAATGGATTTGATGCATAAGAAGTCTGGCATGACGTTCTTAACGGCTGCAGAAAGGGTCACAGGAAGCACCAAAGCAGCACGAGCTCTTGAGGCTTTGGCTAAGGATACTCAGGGCAGGTATGAGATCTCTAAGCAGCGGGACATACAGTACCGGGAGCAGCTTGCTAAGGATGCTTCTCCGGCGGGTTCTAGGCGCAGGTTGGGTGCGGTTATAGGCAGGGGATTTTCTGCTGCGTTTAGGCCCCTTAAAAAAATGGGGCAGGGCTTGGCCGATTTCGTGTCGGAGGAAGAGGCCTTGGGGAGGGACCAGGCTGCGGGCTTGTACAAGGGGTCGGTTAGGAACCAGCAGGTCTTACACGGGGCTGATAGAGCTCGGGTTCTGGGGGGTATGAGCACCTCTGATCTACTGGGCTTAGCTAGCGGGGAAGAGAAGTTACGGCAGGGCAGGGAGGGCTCTCGTTTTCTAAATCCCCAGGGGAATTGGACCCTCTTTACCGGCGGATTTATGGCAAGCGAGGGTAGGGGGGATACTCTGCTCAGAGAGATGAAGGGGGATACCGGCTTCCTTGCAAAGATAGGATCTGCCTTTGGGGGTGAGAAGTACACTTCGGGAACGAGGGATACGGAGTTTACCAAGCTTCTAAAAAGCCGAGATGCTTGGAATGAGGCGCAGGTTATCGGGGAGGGAATATCGGGAGCGAGTGTTGGCATAGGAACGTCCCGGCAAGCGGCTGCTGGTGATAGCGCTATAAGTAACATTCTAATCTCGGCACGCACGGCTGGACTCCAGCACGCACGCAAGGCTGCTGTACTCTCTAGAGGGGGGTTGTTCGGCGGCGGGTCTACCGAGGGGCTACAGTCCGGGGCAATCTTGGCTGCTATGAGAAAGGTTATAGACGACGATACTTCTCTTAACGCTGAGCAAAAGAGAACCGCTAAGAAGGCCCTGCAGGGCGGCTCTCGTAGCGGCACTAACATGGTGGCCAGTGTGTACAAAGATCTTAGGGAAGACCCCAAGTACAAGGCAGATGTGGCTAGGGCCGGGCAGCACATACAGGAAGCCTCGGATTTAGTTTCTGGAGGAACTAGCGCGGATGCCAAGCTAGAGCGCGCGTCTTCTGGGGATCTTATGATAGACATGGATCGGAAGGGCATTCTCGATTCTAGGTATCAGAGCTTAGACGACCTTATGGGCGGAGAGGGAGCTGGCAAAGGGTTTTTGCAGAGCTTAGGTAAGTCGGGGCTGTCTAAGGGAGCGCTCGAACTCTTTCTGGGTAAGAGGGGAGATATGTCGTCCATAGAGAGCGAAGCCGCCCTCAGAGGGGACAAGACCAACAAATCTGCCCAAGAGATAATGCGCTCCATAGCCGCGTTTAAAGCCGGCAAGGGGGGGTTAGACCCCAAACTAATAGAGCAGCTAAAGGGCAACAAAGATTTCCACCGGCTGACTGGGGGGCAAGTACACGGTGCCTGGACTAACACGATGGTCAGTGGAGCCCTAGCGTCTAAAAGCCAGTACCAGGCTCAGGGAGCCCAACAGTACCTAGAGAGTATGGGCATGTACGCTGGAGACCCCATGGCCGAAAACCTGATGGCTATGACCGGCAAGGACGACGATGCTAGGAATAGGCTTTTTGGCAAGATGTGGGGGGTTGGGACGGACGCTACTCCTGGCTCCCAGGATGCTATTACGTCCATACTAGGTACGGGCTTTGAGAGGTCTCGTACTCTAACACCCGGGCAGATGGGCAAGATTGATACTGCCTTATCGGGCGTTGACCTAGCTAGAACTAGACTTGACGCGGATCCTACTAACACTGGGTTACAAGACAAGCACGAAAAAGAGAAGAGAAGAGCCGAGGGCGTAATTACTAAGCTTATAGCTGAGGCTGTAGATAAAAAGAAGAGGCTTTCGGCTACCCGTGCTCCGGGGTCATCAGACACGTCCCCAGAAGGACAGGGTAGCCAGCAGCTTAATAATACGCTGAGTGACTTGAATACGTTCTTAGTAGATAACCAGAAGGTGCTGTCGGGGCTTGTGACTAAGGTTCAAACCATGAACGCAGTACTCTCCGGAGCCGCATTACCATAGGGATAAGGATTTAAAAAATGCCTAGTAGAAGAGTACCTGAACACAGAGCCCCAGATTCTGAGCAACTGCTCTACGTAGCTTTATCTCAGTTTTACCTACAGGTTAGGCAGGGGGCCGCAGTGATTAAGCTGCGCTTGCCAGAGCAGTGGGATAGAGCGGTTGCTCTGGTGGATAGGAATTCGCGCGTATACACGGAAAGGGTTCTTACAGATAACTCTAATTCGCTGTACAACCAGGGGTAGCGGGCTATGGCGGATAAGGATAATAAAGACTCAGGACAGGTTAAGTTTGTGCCTGCCCCTAAGGTTACGGGGAGCGGTCTATCAGCTAGCCAGATAGCTACCGCTGTAGCTCAAGGTGCGCGGGGAACAGACTCGGAGAGCGCCGGAGAATGGGCTGTAATAGGTGGGGGCAATGATCAATCCCCCTACCACGTTAAAGCAGCAACTAATAGCACTAGTGCAGTTGCTAACCCTCGAGGGGTATTATCAAAGTACCCCGGCGTAACCCCTAATTACGTAGATTCGCTAAATATATCTGCCGAAGCCGCCAGCGACCTCACGGTAGCTAGAATATACTTGAGCGGACTTACTGGAAAACACCCTGTTACTAATAGGGCGTCTAACTCAGCAGCGTCTGCTCTCGGCAGGGAAAATCTGAAGGAGCTCTTTTCTAAAGGGTACGTAGGGTTTTTCCTGAACCAGGTTACTGAGAGTCACACGGAAAGGTCAGAGACAATACCCCTCTCGGGGGGTAATTTCCAAACATACTTCTTTGGAGCTGCTCCTCCGGTGTACGTGTTTGATGGGATGTTTCTAAACACTCGGCAGGACCAGTGGAGACTCCTATGGCAGATACTATACCAGGATGTGCTTAGAGGAACTCAGGTAGCAGCCCACAGGCACCTGGTTCAGATAGCGTATGACACGAAGATTGTATCTGGGTATCTGACCGGGTACACGGACCAGCTTAGAGCCGGTAACGAGTTATTCAGTACTTTTCAGTTTAACATGATTGTTAAGTCCGTTGATCATACTTTGACTACCGGGGACATCCTTAACACTAGTAACCCCTTTGTGGGAGATATAACGGATTTTAACGACTACGCAGACATACGAACTGGCAACTTAGCCGAGGTTAGAGACTACGCAGACACTGCGTACATATCTCCCCCCCGTAAGCCAAAGCCGTCGGGTAGACGGAGCACTAGGGCAGCTTGTAGGAGCCCAGAGGTGCGCACACCGGGTAACGCTGACAGTACCGCTAGTACTCCGTACAGCGACGGGGTAATCGCAAGACAATGCAAGTATGTAAACGACGGGAAGCGCCTCGAGGCTGATCGTGCTAAAGCGAGAAAGGACCAGGCGTTTCTAGCTAGGCAGAAGAACGTGAAACTGGACAAGCGCACGGGCATAGCTAAGGGCAAGACGATACACGACCTGGATAACGCG
>Ga0098033_1001028_pt1 | contig 11882 bp, 17 predicted proteins | sample 1_EtaG_FD_75049 | JGI IMG/M metagenome (GOLD analysis project Ga0098033, IMG submission 75049) | Marine viral communities from the Subarctic Pacific Ocean - 1_ETSP_OMZ_AT15124 metaG | ecosystem: Environmental > Aquatic > Marine > Oceanic | place: Pacific Ocean | collected 2015-01-07
GCTCTGAAGTCCACGACGTCGCTACTGGCGAGATGGTCTGGGAGCTTCCCTGGCTCGAGGCAGAGCGCCGCCGTGAAGCTGAACTTGCCGCTTACCGGGCGGAAGCAGCGCGTCCATTTACTATTGCAGACCACATCAATAAAAGTGAATTAATTACAGCGATTCTGTAAAAAAAGCACTCAGATGTAGTATAATAGTACTATAAGGAAAGGCAATCAACCCTAACGCCGGAGGCACCCCACATGGCACGCCGCAAAAAGATTCTCGTCCCCCTCGACCTCACAAACCCGATGTTCGTCAGGGATGAAATTGTCCTTGACCTCCTGCAAAAGTTCCCGCTCGGTCCAGATAAGACTGCGAAGCGGGTTGACTACTATCAGAGCTGGGATGGCCATCCCGTGCTCGAAGAGGAAGAACGTCCGGGTTATCACAAGGATGCATGCGGTTATTCGGACCTCGATCTCTACCGGCTGGGTCTAGAAGGCTACGAGATTCGAAACTATATTCGCCAGCGCTGGCCAGCGTTGAGACCAGCCGGCGTTACTCGCCGGTCCAACCGGCTCGCCAAGCGAATCGGCCAAGCTGCCCGGCGCGTACGACGCGCCGGGTTGCCTGGGTTGTGGAAGATCTCCTACGGCTGGGAGGACTACAAGGAAGTTGTGGTTTACGCTCATAACCAGTCGCACGCCGAGCAGCAGGGGGAGATGTTCTTCTCCCCCGCATTCGTTGGCACAAAGAAGCACCACCACGGGGTCAAGTTCATCCGTGAAGGTACTCCTCTGGACGTTACGATTCTCAACAGAAAGTCAAAGCGTCACGTCCTCGCCCGAATCAAGAAGCTGAAGAAAGAAATTGAGGCGCAGCAGGCTGAGCTGGAGCGCATGGAATATCTCGATACCACTCACGACGTATACGGAATTAACGTAGTCGGTGAGCTGGACGCAGCATAATTAGTTGAAAAATTGACCTCCCAGTGATATAATAACCAAAGGAGATTGCGGTGAAAGCAATTACCATCAAGCGCACCCGATGCAATTGGTGCAAGAAGTTTACGAGCTGTGCTATTACCAACGGCATTGCTGCCTGCAGTCGATGCGACGACGCTCGGTTCCAAGCTGCAGCCACATCACAAAAGGAAGCGTGGCTTCGAGGGGAATCGTTGCGATGACTTCCTATCAAAAAAGTCTTCTTCCCCCATTCATTTTCTCCAGTATTTCTTTCGTCGCGGGCATCGTTGCTCTCGTCATCTACAATTCCTAAAATCAGGAAAATCAAATGAAACTCAAAGTCAAGAATGACGACATCGATTTCGGAACTAGTATCAACGATATCAAGGTTCCTGCGCAGCTTCGCAAGAAGGTGACGACCGGCCTTGAATATGTCGACGTGACCCTTGGAGGTAGGGGATTCACTCCTTCCATGGTTACCCTTTTCACCGGCACGCCGGGGGCAGGAAAGACCACGATGATGCTGCTGATGGCCAACTCGTTGGTCAAGAAGGGGACCACGGTCGTCTTCAATACCGCTGAAGAGAGCCTCCATCAGGTGAAGATGTGCGCCGAACGGCTCCGCCTCACGAATGGCTTCCTGGTAGGTCAGGAGACTCACGTCCCCACCCTCTTGGAGAAATGTGATAAGATTCGCAACTCTCCGAAGAATCGCAAGAAGCCGTTTATGCTGATTGTCGATTCTCTGCAGTGCATGAACGACGGCAAATACGGACTGGGTACTAACTCCAAGACCGCAGAACGGAGCCTCCTGCTCATTACTGACTGGTGCAAGGAGAACTGGACCAACGCCGTGGTCATCGGCCAGGTGAACAAGGGCGGCCAGATGGCTGGTACGAACAAGCTTAAGCACATGGTCGACGCGATGCTCCACCTGGACATCGAGCGTAAGGATAAGGACCTGGAAGGCTGTCGGGTGCTGGAGGCTACCAAGAATCGTTTCGGCGGTTGCGGTACTACCTTCTTCCTGGCTATGAACGATAACGGATTCGAGGAGATCGCTCGAGTCAGCGCACATGGAGTATAGAGAAATGTCAGTATGGACGATCGTTGTAGAACGACATCGTAATCATGAGACGAATTTTTCCAAACCTTGGGAACCAGCAAACGGTTTTGAGGCACACGTGATGTATGGCGGTTCACCAGACAGCGATACTGCATGGAAATCAGCCAAGCGTTTCATGTCAAAAACTCTTAATCAGGCGGAGCCTGAGTACCGGCTAGTCGGTATGATGAAAGGCGATTTCAGTGCAAACTTTTATTCCTATCTTGAAGAGGAAACAAAAAATGAATAACGAAAGACAGCTATTGCCGTTCGAAGAAGCCCTAGCGCGAGCCCACGATTTTGGTGCAATGACAATGACACTTTTTCTAGTCGGTGAAGCGCTCCAATCGCTTGAGGACTCCAGGTTTGCGATGCAGTGTGTCGAAGGCATGGGTCCAGAGTGGATCGCAGTTAATGCCGATGATGCAAAGAAGACTGGAGCCACTGCTGATGCATTCTTCTTGAATGCGGCCCGGCAGCTGGAGACCCATATGGGTATTTCTGCATAACCGCTTAAACGGCAGGGCTCTGAGGGTTAGCTTAGGCTAGCCCTTTTATTTTGCGTGAAAGCTATACAGTTAGAATCAATCAAATATTATATATCTATGGGTATTGTTCACTGTCCGGAGTTTAATTTCTCTATTCACACCCCGCCCAAGTGCGGGTCCTGGGCGTGCGATCATTTAGCTAGCATGCCGCAATTTGCAGATCATTTAGTTATTGATCATAGTTTAGATTGGCGTGCACGAAAACGTAGAATTTTAGTTCTTCGTAATCACCCAGCCCGAGTATTGAGCGTGTATTACGATAAAATTGTGTGTCCGCACTCGATGCCATCTAAATACGGAGACCATTGGCGAGAGCTTGGCGATGATCCATCAGCCGCTAGATATAATCCCGGCACGTTCGATTATTTTCAAAAATTTTTAATGACTTTAGGCTTCAACGCTTGGGATTCACATCTGCAGCCGTATAGCCAGCAAGAAATAATATGGATTGCTGAAGCAAACACACTCAATCCCTACGACGAACGGTGTCATGGCACCCAATTGGCGGTTGTATATACCCATGAAATTAGAGATTTTTTACTTCCCATGGTAAACGATTGTATGAAGAGATCGCACTCCATTGGGTTGGAAGACTTTCAGAATTATCGGAGTCATCACAAAATCCAATACGCAGATAGCCTGCCACCACCGACGAAATACGGCGCTAAAACGTGGAGTGAAGTACATTACGAAGGTCTTTATCAGTGCTATCAAGATAATAATGCGCTGCCAGCTCCTCATCTCGTATATGACGATTTGTGTCAAGAGATTATCATGGGTCAACTAGGATATATGAGAGATTACGCGAGATACGACAGGGAGAGTCACGGTGGAGCAAAGCATCCGGATATGAAACCCCATAATTTAATGGCGGTGTATGACTCAAATGGTATGATTCACCACTCCAAAGCTTTTAGAATTAAAAACTCTCCTCCGCAAAGCGTTGATTCGTTTAAGGAATTTTAATTATGGGTATTATTCACTGTCCAGAGTTTGATTTTGCTATCTACACGCCACCTAAATGTGGCTCGTGGGTGGCCGATTATATTGCAACATTGCCAGATTTCAAAGATCATTTTGTGGTCGATGCAGCCACGCAGTTCACGCCTCGTCAAAATCAAATTTTAATTTTGAGAAATCATCCTGAACGAATCTTAAGCGCATATTACGATAAAATTGTGTGTCCGCACTCGATGCCATCTAAATACGGGGACTATTGGCGAGAGATTGGAGAACATCCAGCAGATATTGGGTACACAAGGGGCGGGGTTGAGTGTTTGGACAGCTGGGTACGTACCCTGGGTCCTCACGTCTGGGATACTCACATTCAACCTTTTTTAACCCAAGACATTATAATGGCTTCAGAAATGCCAGTTCTGTGTCAGGTTGTTAAAAATGCGCATCGCGCTGTCATCTACACTCACGAAATTCCCAATATGCTGATGCCTTGCCTAAACTACTTCATGAAAAGAGATAAGAGTATTGGCCAGAGAGAAATAAGCGAATATCAAACCCCGCATAAAATCACATATTCAACCAATCTGCCTCCACCCCAAAAATATGGCGCTGCAGAGTGGAAAAATGTACATTACGATGGACTGCGCCAGTGTTATTTAGACACCGGCGCTCTTCCACATGCTAGTTTAATGTACGATTTAGGTTTGCAGATAATGATTTTAAATCAAGCTGGCTACATGAGAGATGAAGTGTGGCTTCGGAGACCTATAGAGTCCGGTCCGCGGCACACCATAATGCTAGTATATAATCCAGATGGTTCACCCAAATTCCCACAGTTTATACCCATGATAGCTGGACTTCCTCTCCATGGTCATGAACGCATTGAATATTTTAAAAAGCAAAGGGAAAACGCTCCACCCGATATCGGGTTTCTAGATTTTTAACCGCATGCTTGACCAATGCATGATATAGATGAATACGCCTATTCCTTTAGTTCTCTAATGAAAGAGGTGGGACGCAGAATATCAAAATCTTGGCAGTGGCTAAAACACCGGGTCGGTCATAAGCTTAGCCACCTCCGCCCGAACTATCTTTTGGACGTATTGACGAAGCATGGATTCGCGTTGGTGATCATCATCGTAGTGTGGGAGCTCATCGAAGATGTCGGATTTCCGCTGCTGTTTCTGTGGCTTGGAAAACACGTGCATCCCGCATTCCTTGTCGGCGCTCCAGCTAGCTGGCTGCTATGTCTTCATTGGTTGGTGGTACCACTGACTTGGAGCGTCTGGATGAAAATCAAAAAGCGCCGGCGTTAATCAAGTTCTTGTCTTGCTTCGATAATTTTTTTAATAGATTCAAGCATTTTGGAATCATCTCCGCCGGCGGAAGTCCAGATCCCGTACATTTTATTGATGCACTCGTAAAATTGAGAAAACGACTGTTCCGAGTCTGTTAGGCCTTGAAGCTTTTGCCACTGCTTAATATTATTTCCTGCTTCGAGTTCTTTGTCGTCTAATGCGTCGCATCTTTCTTTGAGATCTAACTCTATCGCCTTCAGTCTTCTTCTATCTCTTCCACACTGACTATTGCCGTTTCCCAGTCCGGGGATACCCATAAACCGCAGCTATGATTTTCTAATGCACCCAATATATTAAATGGATGAACGGGCGCGCCTTTAGCATGTTGGGGGATTTTAACATAGTCAAGCTTCATAGCAGCGGCAAGAAAAACGTAATGCGTATTTGGACCAGTACAGGGCGGCATAATTTCTATTACTAAGCTGTCTTCTTTCATCCACATCATATTAGACAAGGCGGCTCCATGTAGACCAATGACTACATTGGCCTGACTGAAGAGACGGATTTGATCTGCTAACGAAGAATTCTCGAGCTGTACCAGCTTAACTTCACGGCCAACAGCTTCTAATTCGTCGATTATATCTTGGTAATTGGGAATCGATCCGCGGTTATTTACTCCATCTCCTCTTTGGACAAAGATAATGTCTATTTTTTCTGGGCACACTTCAGACAAAAAGCGAGATATTCCAAAATCAGCGACGCGTCGCAGGACTTCTGGATTATATGTAGAATAATTTATCCATGCATTCGTAGGTTTCGGTTTATCGTCAAGGTCCCATGGTTCTGCTGGCGTTAATAATATTGGATACGTATCTGGAGTCCGGATATCGGCGTGTTCTTGGGTGCAGAGTTTAACCGCCACGGAATATCTTTTTCCAGATGGCAGTTTATAGCTTAGATGATTGTTGATGTCCTCGTCTACACGCTCTTCACTTTGAAGATGCACGCCGCGTTCGCATAAGTCTGTGTACGTCTTTTCTTTTAATAAATGAAGAGGAATTATTTCAAGCTCAGCTATTCCAGCGTTATGCAATTCAAACAAATGCTTATCCATCGGCCCGCAGCTTCGAATCCAAGAGAGACCTTGCAGTTTATTTGCTTGAGCAAGGTCTAATATCGGCACCAGCACCGCGAAGAAAAAATGATAATAGTGGAGGACAAACGCAGACTGCCCCTGATCACGGCGCTGACCTGGGTGCGGCGGATGCTTCGGAACCAGAACGCGCTGTAAACTGCTCATACACTGATTATAGTAAATCAACGGCGGCAATAAACAGGAAACACTCCACTAAAGGCGTCATACACCTCAACATCTATAGGACTATCACATGGAACAGACAGTGCTCGTAATCAGCGTAATGCTCATATCACTCCTATTTCTACCCATGCTGGACTGACTCATCATCGACCGGTGGCCATTTCACTCGCGGATCGTGACCAGTGGCCAGTTGGCCATTAGTCCTGTGTCATGAGGGGCGTACTTCTGGCTGTGAGTCGGGGTCTATTTTAATTTCACGGTTCGCGAGGACAACGGGTAGCGTGGTTCTGAGTACCCTTAACTTAGCCTTCTGTCGCGTAGGTAATAGTGTATCATTATTATTGTATCAAATGTATCACTATATATAATGTAACACCGTAACAATTAATGTATCATTATGTTACACAAGGGCAATCTGTTATTTATTGATACACAAGGAAGGTTACCAAACATAAAGTAACATTGGCCGATTCCGTAGGCCTTAACCTATTTGTTACACAATTTAATTGGTAACTTAAAAATACAGATTAATACCGTAACGCATGAGGGCAATGAGGGTCTCACTTCCCGTAGGGCGGGTCGCGATTTTGGTGTAAGGCTCCTGGCCTTCTTGCTTTTTTTTGCTGTACACCGAGCAAATCGGGATACTATTTAATAGTCGGAAGCAACTACACACAGGAGAAAAAGTTGAAGACCAAGATGCAGGGAATGCAGGAACAGACGAGATTTACTTTCGGTGCTAGCAGAGATTCAATGCCAGTGCCGCAACCCGAACCCGAGGAGATGAGCGTAACGCTGGACCGAGAAGTCTGGGACTGTCTGAGGCAGTGCATGGCCGCGGATCGGAGCATATTGGAAGAAGAGCTGGCCTGGCCGGACTGGATGGTGACGGATGTCGTCGAAAAGCTGGCCTTGGAGATTCCGTAGAGCTAAAAAAAATAAAAAAAAGAAATGCATTCTGTAAAAAAAGGCCTCAGATGTAGTATAATAGTACTATAAGGAAAGGCCTTCAACACTTCACTTCCCCTCCCTCCCCACTCTCGGAGAATTTAAATGGACATCAAAACTTTCAAGGCTCTCGGCGGAAAGCTTCCTCCCCACATCGCACGGCTGATTCGCGGCCCGACTGGGATCGGTAAGTCGCACGTCGTCCGGCAGCTCGCGGCAGATAAGGAAAAGGTCTTTATCGACGTCCGTGGCTCCACGATGAGCGAAGGTGATGTGGTCGGGTATCCGGACCTGAAGACGATGGAGACCACCGGAGTCGCCACGATGTGCGTCCCGGCCTGGTTTGCCCGAGCTTGCAGGGAACCGGCGGTGCTGATGCTGGACGAGCTGAATCGCTCTCTCCCGGCCGTCATGCAGGCCTTCTTCCAGATTTGCTTGGACCGAGAGCTCGGCAATGACGCGGAAGGCATCCCCCACCGGCTGCACCCGGAGACGGAAATTTACGCCGCAATCAACGTCGGTAACGAATACGACGTCAACGATATGGATCCCGCCCTGCTCCGGCGATTCTGGGTCTGTGACCTGGAAGCTGACCTGGAAGGCTGGATCGAGTGGGCCAAGGAAAACGGCCTGGATGATATTCTCATCGACTTCTGCCGGCAGGAGCCTGCACACTGGCGCGTCGACGCTGGCGGTGCTGCCTCTGGTACGGTCCTTCCCACCCCCGCCTCCTGGCACCGGTTGGATGAGACCCTGAAGTACGCGGGTTGGGAGCCCAGCAACTTCGCTGGTTCCTCCACGCCGGACGGGTTCTACGCCCTGGCACTCGGAATGGTCGGTGCGGAAGCCGCAATCGCCTTCGTCAACTTCGTCAGGGATTACGAACGAGTAATCTCCGCTGAAGACGTCCTGGAAGGACGGGTCGCCGGTGAAGAGCTCAAGGACATGGAAGCTGGAATCCTCAACAACGTCATCGACAAGCTGACTGAACACTGCAAGGACAACAAGTGGACTGCGAAGCAGGCCACGCGGGTTGCGGACTTCGGTTTCGGCCTCGGCGGAGAGCTGATGGTGCAGCTGTGGAACAAGATTTCCGGCTCCAACAACCTCCCCAACATCCAGAAGCTCCACAAGAAGATGGGCTCGGAAGTTGTCAAGGCTGTCCAGGCTAGCCGGAACCTCTAAAAAAGCCAATCGTTTTAACCACTTAGGGAAACACTGTTCGCAGCACTCATCGGGTGCTCGTCTGGAGCTGAAGCTAGGTTTCCTTTCGTACTCTCTTTTTCAACCATGGAATAAAATGACTCTCAATGAAGTACTTGACCGTCGAGACGGTCTATCGACAGAAGATCTAGAAATCCTCAATCGAGCTTTGCTCTTCGCACTTATGGATCGATCATGACCTACACTCAGGTTCTTACCAGTCTTTCAACTCTCTCTGAGAACGAACTCCGATGTCTCAATAGCGCAGTCATCGACCAGCTTAAAGCGATTCGCGACCTGCAGGCAGCACAAAATCGGCGCCTCTTCAAGGCGGGCGACAAGGTGTCCTGGAACGGACGCAACGGCTATACTGAAGGCGTCATTGTCCGCGTCAAGCGAAAGAAGGCAATTGTAGATGTAATTGGTAGCGGCGCTTTCGGTTCAAGCTGGGACGTCCCGCTTAACATGTTGACTGCCGCATAGGAGAGACAGTGTACGCGCAGTATTTTCGAGACATGCCTGATGACGAGCTGTCCAAGGCAATCACTGCATTCCTCGAGTACGTTGCCAAGTACGAGCAGCGTGAGGATACTTCCGGCGCAGTTCGGATGCAGAAGCTAGTGTCAATGGCACGTGGCGAGCAGCAGCGTAGACAAAAACAAAATTAATTAATTCATTCTGTAAAAAAACGCCCTATTTATGGTATAATAGTACTATAAGGAAGGAATGAACATGGCAGTCAAAACATCTTCAAAAGGCACCGCAGTCGACGTTGCTCCCGCAAATACACGGGGCATTACGCCGGAGGCTGCTGCTGCGTTCGATATCGAACCCCACCTCATCAACCTGATGTGGGATGAGCCCTTCTACTCGAAGGTCCTCCGCGGTATCACCAAGAAGAAGACGGAAGAGATTCCCACGGCTGGCGTCCTGGTTCGGGATGCTCACGTCCAGATGTTTTGGAACCCCTACTTCCTCGCCTCCCTCATCCTGGAAGGCAAGGACAAGGTCAAGGGGCTGATGATTCATGAGTGTCTCCACCTGGTCTTTGACCACTGTGTCGGCCGGAAGCACGAGCCACACATCATCTGGAACTACTCCACTGACTGCGCCATCAACAGCTTGATTCCCCGGGAATTCCTCCCGGACTGCGGCATCATTCCTGGTGAGGCATTCACTGCTCTCACTGAGGAGCAGCTGGCAAAGATGACGCCGGAAGCAGTCGCCAACTACACCAAAATGTCCGACTTCATTGAGGCGCTCCCGAAGGGACTGGCCTCTGAAGAGTACTTCGCGCGGTTCATGCAGGACAAGGACATTAAAGAAATGCTCGAAGAGCAGGGCAAGAAGGGTCAGCCCGGACAGCCTGGCGGCGACGGCGAAGGTCCTGGTCTCCCCGGTCCGATGGATGACCACGATGGCTGGGGCGAGATGAGCGATGAAGAGAAGGAGCTCGTCAAGGGAAAGATTAAGCAGGCAATTGCTGATGCAGCTGCAGAATGTGATGCAAAGGGTTCCTGGGGTTCGGTCTCCGGCGAGGCTCGCAGCGTCATTCGGGAAATGATCTCCAACGAGGTTCCCTGGGAACAGCTGATTAAGAAGTTCTGCGGAATGACCCGCCGCGCTGACCGCCGCTCCTCCCGGAGACGTCTCAACAAGAAGTACCCCGGCATTCACAGCGGCTTCAAGCGCAGCTACACCGCCTCCATCGCAGTCTACATCGACCAGTCTGGATCGGTCGGCGCGGATGAGCTGGCACTGCTCTTCGGAGAGCTGGCCGGTCTGGCCAAGAGGATTGAGTTCACCACCTTCCACTTCGACACCGAGGTGGACGAGGACAGTGAGACGGTCTGGCGGGGTGGTCGCACTCCGGAACCTCACCGCACTCGCTGCGGCGGAACCTGCTTCAGAGCGCCGGCTGCACATGCTGAAAAGAACAAGCACCGCTTCGATGGTTACATCATCCTCACGGACGGTTACGCCCCGGATCCCGGTCCTAGCCGGATGCGTCGCGCCTGGGTCATCACGCCCAACGGTACGACAGAGACCTGGATGAAGGGTGCCAAGCAGAGCGTCATCGCAATCCCGGAGAAGGCACTGTCCAAAGCAGCATGAAAGTTGCCAATCTTAAGAAGGGCATGTGGCTAGAGCCCAAGCCTCCATACCGGTGGAACGTGATCTTCGGAGTGCGCACCTTATCTGTCCACCGGGGATCGTTGTCGGGCATGCCGGCTTCACCGTCTAGATATGCTATATATCTAGGCCAACGTTGCGACTTGGGGATCTGTGAGCCGATCGGTTGGTCTAATCGCTACTGTCTGTTCGAAGGACAGATTCTTCCGGTCGATCAGTCTGATTGGCCGTTCATACAACCCGCTAAATAGGAACCGTCGTGTCCTCATTCTACACGCTTCAGCTGACTGCAGCTGAGCTCAATCTCGTCATTAGTAATCTGACTGAGTCAGCCCATCGATGGCGACTTCTCATCGAGGAGAGTCCATTCCCAGAGACCGCAGAGTCTGCCCGCACCGAGTGGCTAGCCCTGATCTCGGTCCTGGAGAAGATCGATCCACCGCTCGGCATCTAATCGAGTGCGGCATAAACTAGAAAATGCTTAACAATCCAGTATAGAGAGAGACGAATGTGCATGTTCAGTCAGCTTAAGAACCAGTATAGCAGATCAGATAACGTGGTCGACCTGTCAGACTACATTGACCCAGTCCCAAGACGATCCATGTTCGATGACAGTCTCCGGTCCTGCGGTCGGGTCGCCCACAAGTCTGTCCAGGCGGTGCTCCGGAAGGTCTACCTCTGGAACAAGATCGCCGATTCCCGGTAACTGTATCACTATTTAAATTTACCCCGCTGTGTTACAGTTACTTAATTAATATAACAGTAGCTGAATAGTGATACAGAGGGGGCCCACTTAGGGGGCCCAATTTGGGGGCCATCTGGGGCCCCTATATAGGCCCCTTTTTTTGCCCCGAGAGGCCCCCTTCCAGGCCCCCTATGACGGCTCTGTGGGGCATCTGACGGGGGGTGGTGCCTAAGTGCATGTAATTTTTTTTTCTGAGCAATTTCAAACCCAAACCCCTTTTTCTGAGCGCAGTCAAAAATAGAAAGTGCCCAAATATCAAAAAAAATTCCCGAGAATGTCCGTACAGAATTAACCTTTACGCGCGCGCTTAATAATTAAAGGTAATAGATTATCCGGAGTCGATGTGCAAATAACGCTTAGGCAGCTTAGAATGCTTATCAGGGAATCACTGACACAGTTCGATCCTGGCGGAGGACCTCCGAGATCGTACCCCACAGATCCAGCCGGAGCATTTCAAGACCATCCAGACTATCGAGCCGGCATGAAGGATGCGTCGCGTGGAGTGTCACCGCCTGCTAGCGCTAGCGATGAGTACCACGCCGGATATGATTCTACAATGGAGGAGTGGTAAAATGACTGTTATTAATTTCGATGTATGGGGCGCGCCAGGAGAGGAGGGCGTCCAAACCCTCAACCCACGGCCGGAGGCCGTCGCGCGACGTGAGGTGGTTGATTTCTCA
>Ga0098033_1001031_pt1 | contig 11879 bp, 13 predicted proteins | sample 1_EtaG_FD_75049 | JGI IMG/M metagenome (GOLD analysis project Ga0098033, IMG submission 75049) | Marine viral communities from the Subarctic Pacific Ocean - 1_ETSP_OMZ_AT15124 metaG | ecosystem: Environmental > Aquatic > Marine > Oceanic | place: Pacific Ocean | collected 2015-01-07
GGAATCTATTTCAGAAGCGTTCAATAAATGTTTTGTGGCAGATTTTATTTTTTCCCTCTCTCGCACTATCCAAGATAAAAACAGCAACAGTGGGCGCTTTTTTATAGCCAAAAATAGAAATGGCCCTGACGGATTAATTTATCCGATATTTATGGATACGAGCAACGTAAAAATAAGGGTGCTTCCCTCCACTGGAGAAACAATGGATAGTGTTGTATCCAAAACATCCAAAGAGCAAGGGGACCTTCTAAAAGAAAAATATAAGCAATTTAAAAAAGGTAAGTAAAGATGTACAACGAAGAAGAAGTTGGGAGCGCCACTTTAGATTATTTTAGAGGGGATGAATTAGCAAAAAATGTTTTTATGACCAAATATTGTCTTAAAGACAGAAAGGGGAATTTGTTAGAAAAAACGCCTGACGAGATGCACCGCCGCTTGGCCCACGAATTTGCTCGGATAGAAAAAAAGTTCGGAGGTGAAAGGGCCCTTTCTGAAGAAGAGGTTTATAGTTTTCTTAAAGATTTTAAATATATTGTGCCTCAAGGCTCTCCAATGATGGGCATTGGCAATAATAATGTAAATGTTTCTTTGTCTAATTGTGTCGTGGTGGATTCCCCCGCTGATACTATTTCATCGATCATGGATGCGGGAAAGGATTTAGCTAATCTTTTTAAGAGGCGCTGCGGCGTGGGATTAGATATATCTGAATTACGTCCAGAAAACGCTATTGTTAACAACGCCGCTGGCACCACCACCGGAGCGTGGAGCTTTGCTGATTTCTATTCATATGTGTGTCGGATGGTGGGTCAAAATGGCCGACGCGGAGCCCTTATGATTTCGATGGATGTGCGACACCCTGACATAGAACAGTTTGTTGAAATGAAACACGACTTGACCAAAGTTACTGGTGCAAATGTTTCTGTGAAAATAAATGATTCTTTCGCGAAAGCTGTCGAAAATAAAGAGACGTTTACTTTGCACTTTCCTGTTGGGTCCTCAAACCCCACACACACAAAAGAAATCCAAGCGGAGGAGCTTTGGAATAAAATTGTAGAATCCGCAACTAAAACAGCAGAGCCCGGTCTTCTGATGTGGGACAATATAATTAATAATCTGCCAGCTCATTGTTATGCAGATGAAGGATTTAGAACACTTACTACTAATCCTTGTGGGGAAATTCCTTTGTCGGCATATGATTCGTGTCGGCTGATCTCCATCAATTTAAAACATTTGGTAAAAAACTCTTTTACCGATCAGGCTTATTTTGATTTTGAGGAATTCGACAGAGTGATTTCCGTGGCCATGCGCCTTTCTGATGATTTGGTTGAGCTTGAAATAGAAAAATTAGAAAATATCATTGGTGTCTGTGACACCCCCGATGAAAAAGCACTATGGGAAAAGTTGCTGAAAGCATGTAAAGAAGGACGACGCACTGGGCTGGGAACTCATGGTTTGGCAGACGCGATTGCTCGGCTTCAAACCTCATATGATTCTGAACCCGCTTATAAGGTAATACATGGTATTTATGAAACTTTGCGGGATGCCGCGTATTCCGAAAGTGTGCAACTAGCTCAAGAACGTGGGGCTTTTCCCATATTTAATTGGGAGAAAGAAACTGATAACGAGTTTATACAGAGACTTCCCTCACATTTACGAGATGCCATTAAACAGTTTGGACGAAGAAACATTTCTATATTGACTAATGCCCCCACTGGCAGCGTATCGATCATGTCCCAAACTAGCTCGGGCCTGGAGCCGGTTTTCCGCAACTCTTATACTCGACGAAGAAAATTAAGCCACAATGAACAACATGTGACGCCCGATTTTGTGGACGATCTGGGGGATAAGTGGGTTGAATACGAGGTTTTTCACCACAATGTGCAAGAGTGGCTGCAAACGAACGAGGGCAAAGAAGTGCCCGATTTTTTCACCACTTCCGATCAAATTAATTGGAAGAGGCGCGTTGAAATTCAGGCTGCCATCCAGCAGAGTATTGACCATTCTATTAGTTCCACTATTAATCTTCCAAAGGGAACTGATCCTTCTGTTGTCGGAGAATTGTATTTGTTGGGGTGGAACCTTGGTCTCAAAGGCATGACAGTTTATGTAGACGGGTCGCGTTCTGGAGTGTTGGTAACAAAAAAAGAAGATAGTAGTTTTCCTCAAAATGGCGCCCCCAAGCGCCCCCATGAGCTATCTTGTGCCATTCATCATACCACAATTCGAGGAGAAAAATGGGTTGTGTTGGTGGGGCTCCTGCGCGGAAAGCCTTACGAAGTAATGGGGGGGTTATCTAATTTAGTGGAGATCCCTAAAAAATATAGTGAGGGATTTTTAATTAAAAACGGCTTTAAGACCAAAGACAGTCGTTATGATTTAAAATTTGGCGACAATGGAGACGAAGTAATAATCCGCGACATTGTGAAAGTTTTTGACAATGCTAATAATTCTGCATTCACCCGAATGATTTCTTTAGCCCTCCGTCATGGTGCCAAGCCTAGTTTTTTGGTCGAGCAGTTATATAAAGACCGAGATAGTGATATGTTTTCTTTTAGCAAGTGCGTTGCCAGAATATTGAAAAATTATATTCAAGATGGTGAGGCCGCCAACGGCGATAAAACATGCCCGCAGTGTGATGAAGAAGGAATGATTTATCAGGATGGTTGTGTAACATGCCAAAAATGTGGTTTTGCAAAATGTGGTTAATTTTTTCTTGAAAAGGTATTAAATGTGTGTTAAGATGGGGGTGGACAATGAGGAGGTAATGATGGACTTGGCACATCTTGTTTCGAAAACGAATAGGAAAACCCCATGCCGATCAGCGGCTTCTCATTATTGGGTGACTGTGGGCGAGCCGCAAGCAAATGCGGGGGACAATATTACGGTGCAGTTCGCATGTAAGCATTGTGATAAAAGAGTTTATGAGTTCTTGACTAGAGAGCAGTATTTTTTATGCGAAAATCAAATTAAAAGGAGTTATTAAATGAAACCAGTATTATCTGTAATTGAGAAAGAAAGCGACGTTCAGCAAAAGGAAGAGTATATTACCAACTATATTAAATCCCTGGTTGCTGTTGAGGAAGAGATGGAGCCCTATAAAGAACATAAGCGCGAGCTAAAGAAGAATTATATTGACAATGGGTGGCTCACTAAAGATGAAATCAGCTTGGCTGTAAAAGCATACCGACTAATGAAAGACGATATCGACATGGAGCAATTGATGGATTTTTACGACCGCGTTTCGAAAACAATTAGTTAAGGAGAGTAAAATGAATTTCTATCCATGTAATCGGCATCTTCTGTTGGAAAGTCTCGAAGAGATCTCCGAGAGGGAAGAGCCGCGTGTGCTGGTTCCGGAAGGATATGCGCCCACCGTAAAAGAATTCGGAGCTTATGTGGTGTTAGAGATCGCGCCCGATTGTTCCCTTTCTACATTTCCAGGTGACATTGTTATAGTCGAGAATGGAATGGTGAGAGAAATTAATTTTGAAGGAGAGACTTATACAATAATTTTGGAAAATTATGTTTGTGGGTGTTTAAGCGATGAGGGGGGCGGCGAATAAAACTTGTTATATGAAGCATTAATATGATTTGATACAGGGTGTAAAATGAAAAAAAAGGTAGATTTATATGGAGATGGCATTGGGTTTGTTGAACTAGTTGACCACCTTGGGACGGATCTTTCTGTGGTTAATAGTGCTCGTGTTTCTTTTGGCAAACACAAGGAAGAAATCGAAGAACAAGACAAAAAATTAATTAATTATTTGGTGAGCCACAAACACACAAGCACGTTAGAACATTGTGCTGTCACTTTTCGTTTTAAAGTTCCCCTCTTCATTTCTAAACAACACATGCGCCATAGGACGTGGAGCTATAATGAAATCAGTCGTAGATATACTGATTTTAATATAGAATTTTATGAGCCTGGAGGGTTCAGGACACAGCACGAATCAAATAGACAAGCAAGCACCAATGAATTGATCGATCCAAAAGTGATTTATCATTACCCCCCCGATGGGGCATCGAGCACGGCCAGTCAGTTAGTAAAAAATCATAATCAATCAAGTCTTCGGTTATACGATGCCTTAATAAATAGTGGTGTGTGCAGAGAACAAGCTCGGGGAGTGCTTCCTCAAAATATTTATACTGAATATTACGGCACTGCTAATTTAAATAACATCCTTAAATTTGTGGGCTTACGTCTCCACGAAGGAGCCCAGTGGGAAATTCAAGAAGCGGCTAAAGCTGTTTTAAGCATAACCCAAGAACTATTTCCAACGACGGTTGATGCTTTTATGGAGGGTCAAAATGTGGTATAATATTCGAGCTAAAGATAAAAAGATGGATCGTATGGTGACATTTTGGTTATTTGCCGTTAATAGAGAGAAGCTTAATGAACTTTTAGAAAGAAACCAATATGACGAAATTGAGTGGATTGAAGAAAAAGCCCCGCCGTGGGCAAAGGAGGGCATAAATGAAAGTAATTAAGACAGGCGCCACACTGGTGGGAAGACCGGTGATGAATACCTGGCAAGGGATGTTGAGATATGGCATTGTGCGCTCTGAAGAATTGAGAGATAATAAGTGGAAGTACTGCGCGGTGGAGTGGGTTAATGATGAAGCTTATGTAGAATCTATGGACCACCTTAATAAAATGCGGAATGATGATGACCATACAAGATATATTTATAGAGTTGATGAATTGATTTTTATCGATCTCGATATGCAATTGAAAAGTTTACGCGCTTTGAATAAGTTAAAAAAGGAGGCAAAAAATGTTTAGGTTTATGGGTGTATTGGGGGTATTGTTGTTTATTGGAGGAGCGCCCGTTAGTGTGCCAGCTGCGCCGCTGCAAAAGGCTCCCAATAATATGCACGAGTTTATGGGAGTTGTCAAGGGGGCAGTCCCAGGCTTTGCTAGAAAGCCGCGATATTTTAATGCCTCCCTGGCAGAGAAGAACCTTCGTTTTTTGTATGATGAGAAAGACGTGCGCTTAGTGATTAGTCTTGATCATTGCAAGGACGTGGGTAAAGTTATTCGTAAGATGAACAAGTCTTTGGAAGTTCCCATTGAACATATTTGTCGGAAGATTCATCGCACGACATATGAAAAGAATATTACTCTTTTTGAAGAAATTGCTTCTCATATCGGGGCTGGAAATTTCTATATTCATTGTCGTTATGGGGCCCACCGTGCCGTTACTGCACTCACCGGAGCTTGGATCGCAAGGCAGCGCCTCAGTTTTGAAGAGGCATTTAGTCGAACGGGGGGGAAGAAGAGAGCTTTTAGGAGTAAGGGACAAAAACAGCTTTTAAATCAAGCACGTAAGTATGCTGCTGACCGTATTGAATGACTAATCCCGAGCGCCGAGGACTTGTGCGCTGCTGTTGTCTATTCTTCGTTTCCGAGATCAGATGTGGCTTGTAAACACATGAATACTGTTGTGAAAGCTTCGGAAAAGTATAATCTCGAACCATCATTATTAGTTGCCATGATAAGAGTTGAGAGCAATTGGAAGACAACGGCAGTAAGCCACTCTAAGGCGTGTGGACTAACTCAGGTGTTGGCTAAATACTCACAATATAATTGTCGCACCCTTGTTAAAAATCCGACCGTCTCTATTATGGAAGGTGCCAAAAAGCTTCATTATTGGATTTATAAATATGGGAGAGGAAACAAAAAAGTGGGGCTTTGTGGTTATAACACAGGGTTCCGATGCAAGGGGAAATCTAAAAGCAAGCGCGGTTTTTTCTATGCCAAACGAGTTCTCCACCACCAAATGACACTTAATGAGAAAATTATTTTATGATGATGTGGTGATTGGCACCAGGATTAATGCTGTCATTTATGCGTTTTCTCATGGCCTCCCTCTCCTCCTGACCACTCTTAAAAACCCTTCTAAAATAGACCGGCTGGAGCCCACCACCACTCCCCTCTTGGCTGATTTGCCCTCTAAGCCCCTGTGGGTGGGCGACGGTCTCAAGGCGAGCGGTCCCCATAAGCTCGACGTCTGGAATCGTTTAACTTATATCATGTCTTTAGAAGGGAAGATCCCCTTTGCAAATAAAATTTCTTCGATTAGGGTGGACGAAGAACAAAATGAATTAAAAGTAATTACTCATAATTCACGCTCAATTATAATTCATTGTAACCGAGTTATAATTTTTGATGATGCAAATGTAAGTGGACTTCCAGCCCCTGTTCGAGTGCCCACCGATGAAGACAAAAGAAAAGTAATGGATTGGATTAGTGTAAGGTCCGGAATGGTGCATAAATATGACAGCCTTGAAACGGAATCATCGTTTGTTAATAAAGTATATTTTTATCCCTCCGACAGAATTGATGGGGCTCACGACAAGAAGGATTTGGTGGCGGTTTCATATTTAACCAAGGCTGAATTAAACAAAATAGAATACTCTGATTTATTTGTTAGATATGGCGTGGCGGATCTCATGAAAAGTGCCGGCATTAAGGGGAGGCGCAATGGTCGCGACACCAACAACCCTGACAAATATAAATATTATGCCATCAAATTAGAAACACACAAAAGAGAGATTGACTTGGAAGCGAGGACGTTGTATAATGATACAAAGTTTATCGAGTTCAATTACCAGACCGAGGAGGAGTTGTTGAAAAGAATAGACGAAACCCCTCTTATGAAACTTTATGAACGTCTGAGAGGCACAGTTTAGTGAGTTCATTTCATTTGGCTGGGGTTGTTCCCGTTGCCGGCCAGCCTTTAGATTTTAATTTTCCCTGGCACGATTCTTTGCAGCCCATTGCCCAGGATTATCTGGCTGTGGAGCGTGCAGTTATTGAGTGCGCATATGCCGGGTGTGAAACCATATGGGTTGTGTGCAATGACGACATGCAACCTTTAATACGATATCGCTTGGGGGAATATGTTCAAGATCCCGTCTTTTTAAACAGGCGCCACCACTTTGGGCCCACCCAGGTCCATAAGCAGATCCCCATCTATTATGTCCCCATCCATTCCAAGGACATAAACAAACGAGACTGTTTGGCTTGGAGTGTGTTATATGGCGCTCTGACCGCTTACCATATCAGCTGTAAAATAAGCAAGTGGTTGACACCTAAAAAATATTATGTGGCATTTCCATATGGAGTATATGAACCTGAAATCCTCCGCTCTCACCGAAAGGATATTTCTAGTGAACAAAGTTTCGCCCTTTCGTTCGAGGGTAAAACAGTGAAAGACAATGAATATTTGGGATTTACTTTCGATGAGGAAGACTATAAAAAATGTGTACAAATAATAAGAAGAGAGGGAACTGGCATGCGAAAACCGGGCCAACCCCATGGAGGGGAAACAGAAAATTTACCGCTTCATGAAAGATGGAGCGCGAGATATTTTACACTTGACAAAGTGTTTACAGATGTTATAATGGATGACGTCAACGTGGTTGAGATACCCTGGTATAAAAAGGTTGACAGTTGGGAGGGGTTGAGGTATTATTTGTCCAGCGACCAGCAAGTGGAGCGGCCCCCTAAAGACCTATTTTCGTATAAAGAATGGAATCCAATAGGAGAAGATAACGAATGAAAAAATGTAGTATGCCTTTTGTCGGCCTCCACGCACACAGTGTTGCTGGTTCCATATTTGATGGATTAGGATATCCCCAAGAGCATATGGATTATGCTTTTGAGAATGGCAATGAAGCTTTGGCCTTAACAGACCATGGCAACATGAATGGCTTAAGTTATCAGGTTATGCATGCTCAACAAATGCATGCGGAGGGAAAAAGTTTTAAGCCCATTTTTGGGGTGGAGGCTTATTTTTTGCCCTCCGTCTCAGATTGGAAAAAAGAATATGAAGAAGTGAGGGTCGATAAGAAGCGAAAGAAAGAAATTCAGAGCAGCAGCGGTGTTATTGTTGAAAACGAGGGTGCATCCAAGGCGAGAGTAAAGAATATTCTGAATCGCAGAAGACATCTTATCTTGCTGGCTCAAAATCAGACGGGCTTGAATAATATTTTCAAGATGATATCGACGTCTTATCAGGGTGATAATTTTTATCGATATCCTCGTATGGATTATGATTTGTTGAACGCCCACAGTGAAGGTGTCATTGCGGCCAGTGCTTGCTTGGGTGGTGTATATGCCGGTAATTATTGGGAAAACAGGGAAGAAGGCAAAGACGCGGTGGTCAAAGCCATGCGCGACACCACGCGCAGGATGTTGGATATTTATGGAGATCGGTGGTATGGAGAACTTCAGTGGCACTCAGCACCCGAGCAGCACGAGCTGAATAAATATATTATACAGATGCATGAAGAGTTCGGAATAGAACTTATTTCGACCGCTGACAGCCATTATCCAAACCCTGATGCATGGCGGGATCGCGAGCTTTATAAAAGGCTCGGCTGGCTTGGAAAATCACGTCCAGATTATTTGTCTGATGAACTTCCTGCGAGTGTGGATGAGATTGGATATGAACTTTATCCGAAGAACGGCGACCAAATGTGGGAGGCATATAGAAGATATTCAGGTCAGGTCGGTGTGTCTTATAATGACAACTTAGTGGCAGACTCCATTATGCGAACTCATGAAATTGCCATGAACCGAATAGAAAATTTCATGCCCGACAGCAAGGTGAGACTTCCAGATTTTGTGGTCCCTCCTGACATGACAGCAGATGGCGCACTCTCCAAGCTCGGTGTTGCGGGGTTGAAAGACCGAGGGCTTTTGGATAATGAATATCTTGAACGGCTGCGATATGAGACAGATGTTATTAGTGACCGAGGGTTCGCCAAATACTTTCTCACAATGAAAAGCGTGGCTGACACTGCGACCGACAGTCAACTAGTGGGCTCGGGACGTGGAAGTGCGGCTGGTTCTTTGCTCGCATATGCGCTTGGCATCACCCAGGTTGACCCGATCAAATATAACCTTCAGTTTGAGAGGTTCATGCGGAAAGAGCAGAAGGATTATCCAGATATTGATTATGATGTTTCTGACCCGATGGATCTTAAAGAAGAACTGATGGAGGAGTGGGGTCAGACAACCGTGGTCCCCATCTCTAATTTTAATACGTTGCAACTGCGCTCTCTGATTAAGGACGTGTCCAAGTTTTATGGTGTGCCCTTCACCGAGGTTAATCCGGTCACGTCAAAGATGATTAAAGAAGCGACTCCAATCGCGAAGAAAAAACATGGCATTAAAGCTGGAGTATACGCTCCAACCTTTGAAGAATTAATGGAATATTCGGAATCCTTGAAGACTTTTTTAGCCAAATATCCTCATATCGCGGACCATATTAACGTGCTCTTCGGCCAGTCTCGGTCTGTGAGTAGACATGCCGGCGGGGTGGTGATTGGGGAGGATTTGGACAAGCATATGCCCCTTATTAACAGTGGTGGAGTTGTCCAGACACCATGGAGCGAGGGGCAGAACGTCAGGCATTTGGAGCCCATGGGCTTCATTAAGTTCGACATCTTGGGGCTCGCCTCTTTACGCATGATGGAGGGCGCGATACGTCATATTTTAAAACGCCACCATGGTGTGGAGGAGCCCACGTTCGAGGATGTAAAACAATTTTACGATGAGAACCTTCACCCTGACAAGATTAATTTTGACGACCAGAAGGTTTATAAGAACGTCTTTCACAAGGGCAAGTGGGCTGGTATTTTTCAGTTCACCGAGCAAGGTGCACAAGATTTTTGTAAGAAGGCGAAGCCGAAGAGCATCATTGATATTGCAGCAATTACAAGCATTTACCGCCCGGGGCCATTGAGCGCGGGGGTTGACAAGATGTATGTGAAAGCGAAGAACAGCCCGTTGGACATTGAATACCCACACCAACTAGCCAAGGAGGCGACCGAGGAAACATATGGGTTTTTAATTTTCCAGGAACAAATTGCGATGCTGGCTCACAAGCTTGGCAAAGACATCAGTTTGGATGAGGGGAACACATTAAGAAAGTTACTAGTGAAAAAGGGAACGGGCGAGAAGGATGACAAGAAAGAGGATATCAAAAGACGCTTTATCGAAGGGTCGATGCTCAATGGGCTTACACGAGGAGCAGCCGAGGAGATGTGGGCGAAGTTCGAATACTTCTCGGGTTATGGCTTCAATAAGTCACATGCAGTTAGTTACAGCATACTTAGTTATCAGTGCGGTTGGCTTTACAACTATTATCCTGCTGAGTGGATGGCTGCTTTCTTAGATAAGGAACCCGAGGGAAGAAAAGAAAAAGCTATCGGGATTGCCAAGCAGTTTGGGTTTAAGATTAAGCCGCTGCACATCAACCAGTCCGGGAAGGTTTGGGAGATATCAGACGATGGCAAGACTTTGATCCAACCTCTCACATCGATCAAGGGTCTCGGAGACGCAGCCATGCAACAAATCATGGAGCACCGACCTTTTAACAATATAGAGGAGTTCTTGTTTCATGAAGAAATTGTATACGGCAAACTCAATAAGCGCGCCCTTGATGTGTTGGTTCGAAGTGAGGCCCTGGAGTGCTTGATGGATAAACGCTTTAGTGGAGGAAAACATTTCTGGAGTGCAGTTGCTGTGGACCGTCCGCGCAAGGAAAAAAATCTGTTGGAGAATATTGATTCATATGTGGAAGAGGGGGACTTTTCTAATGAGGAAAAGATCGAACACCTCTCTTCTTTAACAGGAGTGTTCCCGATGGACCTTGTAATGGGTGAGCATATTTTGAGACGGTTGAACGAGAACCACATCCCGCCTATTTCTGAATACGACCCGGAGCTTTTAGTTACATGGTTTATTCCCAGGAAGACCACAATGCGGAAAACTAAAAATGGCAAGGACTATTATATTGTTGAAGTGATTGATTCCAACAGTGTTCAAACATCTATTAAGTGTTGGGGTGTTGATCCCATGCGAGATAGAATATATAATAATAGACCTTACATGGCAAAGTTGAGTTATGACGAGCAGTGGGGCTTTAGCACAAGATCAATTCGACACACGTTTAAATTATTGGCATAAAAAGTTCTTGACTTTTTATGTGCAATCCCCTATTATTAGGACTGAGCTTTTAACAAAGGAGAGGAAAATGGCACGTATTGAAGATAGAGCCCCTAAAGGCAGTATTGAAAAAAGTGGAGCTTTTCGCTTGTTAGGGCATGCGAGGATGGCAGACTTACTGCGAAAAAGCCATAGTGCGATTATAGGAAATGGCAACGAATTGGAGGATTTGATTTATGAACATTCTTCTCATTCAAATAAACTTAAAACTTATTGTAACGTCCCCAAAAAAAACGCATTCGTTGTAAAGTATAAATGGGATGAGGGTGACTGCGATGCAGTTTTATTGGGCTCCAATAAAATAACTGTTTTTGAAATAAAAGACGGTGACAATTTTGACACCAAAAAGGCCGCAGGGGAATACGCAAAATTGAAAAAAGCCGCAAAATTTTTTGAAGCAGTTGATCCACACAACCGCCGCTGCGACTTCAGGATTGTTCTTTGGAACTGTGAAGATCTTGACAAAGCTTCTTTTAAACACAAACCGGCAAAGCCCCATTTGATGAGAGGCCGAGATTTTGCGCAACTGACAGGAATAAATTATTCAAAACTTAATAAAATTAGAGAATTAGACCGAGAACATAATTACGAATATATGATGAACGAGTTCGAAAGTATTCTTCACGAAGAGCGTCGTCTGGCATAACCACAACGGGAGTTAGTTAATGAAACCATTTTTTAAATGGAGTGGAGGAAAGCGACGTGAAGCCCCCGTGGTGCAGCGTTTTAAACCATTACAGTTTGATACTTTTTATGAGCCGTTTTTGGGTGGTGGCGCAATTTGGCTCGACTTGGAGCACGATAAAAATGTCGTCAATGACAGTTATGCTGACGTGATGAATTTTTATAGAGTATTGAA
>Ga0098033_1001033_pt1 | contig 11865 bp, 7 predicted proteins | sample 1_EtaG_FD_75049 | JGI IMG/M metagenome (GOLD analysis project Ga0098033, IMG submission 75049) | Marine viral communities from the Subarctic Pacific Ocean - 1_ETSP_OMZ_AT15124 metaG | ecosystem: Environmental > Aquatic > Marine > Oceanic | place: Pacific Ocean | collected 2015-01-07
TAATAAACATCTCATGAAGTGTGAGGCTCTTGCCGAGGAGGCCGTCTCCCTCGATGATGAGTCACAGTATCCTTTTTTGAAGGAGCTTCCTGATATGATGAGAGGCTGGCAACAGAGAACCAAGACTGATGAAGACCCGTGTCGTATTGCCGGTTCAATAAGGCCTATTAGAAAAAAGCTAACTAGCATCTGTCACTAGTTCGACTCCCGCCGCCTCCACCATTTTTTAAACCTCTGTCTATAACGCAATAGTTATAGACAGAGGTTTTTTTTAATATGCTGATATCAGAGAAAAAACTTAGAAGCATGATAAGGAATGCTATTTTGAGCGAGGTAGGTCCCGGGCCAGGAATGGATCCGACTAGAGCAACTGCACCTCGTGGCAAGGTGGCGTCGACATGGGAGTCTGATCTTAGTATTCTAGATCCTCAGATTATGCTGGGGTTCGCGGATATTCTTGATCCTACTGGAGCAGTATCTATTATAAGCGCAGCGCTATATGCAATGGATGGTGATCACACGTCAGCTGCGTTGTCTTTGGGGCTTGGTGCCACAGGCGCGGTAATTAGAAGATTTGTAAATACTGCTAAGGCTTTAAAGGTATCTGATGACGCAATCGAGTCAGCTGTAGCGGCATCAAGAAGAGCTACACCTGGCAAACAAAAAATTATTCACCCACAAGCTCGAGCGGTGGCACAAAGACAGGGTAGCAAAATAACAAATGCTGTAGCATCAGTTAAAAATAGCTTTAATATGATGAAAAATATGAAGCTAGGCACCACAACCACACTTAAAGATGACCTATATGTTTTTCTTGCTGCTACTCCAAATACTGAAAAAATAAGCTCTGGTTTCGTTCGGCCTTCTATGGGAATGGCAGGCAGAACTCGCCAGACAGGCGCCATCGCTCGCGGCGGTCCCCACGAGCAGGCAGAAGCGATCTTGGATAAAGTAAGACCAACATCTGCCGTCGGACGTCAAGATACAGTTTATCTCTCTCCGTGGTCTGAAGCGGGTTCATGGAGCAGATGGGGATCAGATGTATATTTAGTCAAGGTTCCACGAGGATCAAAGATAACGTATGTTGATGGATTCGATGCCACCGAAGTAGTTGATGCGGTCAAATTGGGAGGCACAGACAAGTACGGCCGGTCTGTCGCTGAGGTGGCTGAGGAATACTGGAAAGGCCGCGGTTCATCAGGGGCCCCAGGTGGCGGAGAAATTCTCACAAAAGCAAGGGTCGAGGTTTTAGGTCGAGCCAAAGATATTTTAAGTAAAGATATTCTTGATGCCACGACCGCCTGGGAGGCACTGTATTAAATTCCCTTAGGGATTTTTTTTGCTTTCACATACTTAAGACGTGTACAACATTATCAAAAACGGTCTTAGAAGACTCTATTACGTAAAAAGAGACCCCACTGTCTATACGGTAAAGATACCAGAAAATATAGATGAAGAAATTCAAAATGTTCTTAATGAACTTGAGCTATCTGATGAAGAGATGAAAGAAATTTTTAAATCAAGAACTTTAAAGAAAGATATCAATTAGGTTCGTTTCTCAATATTTATTTTTGAGGATTCTTTAATATCGTGTACATTTCACCGGTGAAGTTCATTATCAAGAATAGTTTCAATTTTTTTAAGAATTCTTTTTTCCAACTGACATATTCGCATTCTAGTAACACCAAATATATCCCCAATCTGTTGCAACGTCATGGGGCCATGCTTGGACGCGATGAGGGTGCAATTCTTTGACTTCTCGTGATCTATCCAGTATCTGCATTCCTGCATTTTACATTGATTGCCATACTGCTCACATGTTTCAAAACACTTCATGTGTAACTCCTTATAAGTTTCGTCCTATAATAATATCACAAAAAATGGAGATTAACAATGACAAGAAATAGAAAGACGTTTATCCTAGACACATCCGTGCTACTTTATGATAAAAATTCAATACACTCATTTCCAGATAATGATACAGTTATACCCTTAGTGGTGCTAGATGAGCTTGATACTTTCAAAGAAAAGAGCGGAATTCTCGGTGAGTATGCAAGATATGTTAATAGATTTTTAGACAACTTAAGATCACAAGGTAATCTAAATAAGGGTGTACAGCTAAATAATGGTCAAAATATACGTGTGGAGATCAATCATTGTAAAAATGTACCAGCAGGATTAGATCCGTCCACACCAGATAATAGAATCATTGCAGTAGCACATGAGCTATCTAAAACCCTCAAACAAAAAGTTATTGTCATAACTAAAGATATAAACTTCAGGGTGAAATGTGATGCACTAGAGATTCTTGCAGAAGACTACTACAAGGATAGAGTATTTCTGGGAGAAGAGAGAAGCAGTACATACACTGGACAAGAAAACCTCTTGCTTCACGAAGATATAATAAGCAAGTTTCATAAGAATGGCAAGCTATCTATAGCTGAGCTTGATCAGGACCTATCGCTACATGAGAATCAATTTATTATAGGAAAGGGATTCGGCGGGTCATCATCATTTTTAGGAAAAGTTAATGGTAGTAATATTGTCCAGTTATCTTGTGATCTCTGGGAATCGATAGACGTGAAGCCTAGAAACAAAGAGCAAAAGTTTGCCCTAGACTTACTAACAAATAGAGATGTCCCTCTAGTTTCAATGACAGGAATTGCTGGCTCCGGAAAGACCTTTTTATCATTGATGTGCGGTCTATCTGGACTCAACCAGAAGAGATATGAAAGAATAGTTATAACTCGATCAATGGAGACGGTTGGAAAAGAAATTGGATTTCTGCCAGGAAATATTAGGGAAAAGATGGATCCATGGATAGCTCCAATCATGGACAACTTTAGGCATGCATTTAAAGATGTCACGTATTTTGAAATGATGAGAGACAAGGGTCAAATAGAAGTAGCACCAATGTCCTTTATTAGAGGGAGAACATTTAGTAATTCATTTCTTATAGTTGATGAATCTCAGAATTCAACCATTCATGAGCTCAAGACTGTCATAACGAGACTTGGAGAGAATTCTAAGATAATACTGCTAGGGGACATAGAGCAGATAGATACACCCTATATAGACAGCTTATCAAATGGATTGACGATAGTTTCAGAAAAATTTAAAGATGAAAAATTAGCCGGTCATATAACTCTAATCAAGGGAGAGAGATCAAGTTTAGCTACTTTAGCTTCAAAGGTGATTTAAATTGCTTTGATTGAATAATTATCACCAGGAGATCTCTGTCATGGCGACAACCAAGTTCAAGAAAAGAAATATGAATAGATTTAGAAAGGTGTACCCTTATCTAAGGAGGGAGCCGAGATATGAATTAGTTTCGACAACAGAGTCACTGATTGAAATTTCAGCTGTACCTTTTGTTAATTCAGATTCAGCAATCTATGTCTATGCTAATCACTTTCCTAGTGCTCCTGTAGTCACTGCAACTGCAGTTGATACAAACGGAAATAGTACGGCTGACGTTAATGTTTATCTTTCTTCTGTATCAGCAACACAAGTTATTGTGGAAACAAGTGCTAAGTTTACTGGCACAGTTCACCTTCACGCAATCTTTTTAGGAACATAAAGTGTCACCAACACCTGGGGAAATTTTAGTAGAGACAACTCATGTCACATTTGGCAAGGGCGTTGATGACGTCAAAGTGCCCCTGTTCGAAAATCACGTGAATGTACCAGTTGTGACTGCTGTCTTTCTGGGAGGTGAGGATACAGCTGTTGATTCAAATGTATTTATTAATTCAGTTAAACCAGCATCTGCATATGCTCCTATTGGTGATGGAAGAACATGGGTAGTTGATGTATCACACAGTGGACAAAACCAGGCGGGTGGAATCTTTATTCAGCTACACGCAATGAGTTATACGTAAGAGGAAAAATATGGCCAACCCTAAAGATTTTACAGCTAGACAAATACGAACATCACAGTTAATAGCCTCGGGCGGCTTAGCCGGAACCAGAGCAGGGCTTGTGGTATATAGTGCCTCTATTGCCAGCGACATGCGTGGGGGATATACAAAAGATATTAATCTATTTAGCGGAGTCGGCGACGACGTATACTTTTTCGTCTCTGGATCTAAGGATTCTAAGGTTGCACGCGGTGGCGAAGCAAACGGTGATGCAGGAGTAACACTATTTGGTGGAGATGTTGTCTTCTCTGGAACAATGTATGCAGATAAGATGGTAGTAGAGGTAGACCTCAATTCAACGGGATCAGTTGCAGTATCAGGATCGCTTTTTGTATCGCAAAGCGCATTCATAAATCAGGGACTAACAGTAAATAATGTAAAAGGTTCACATACCAATGATAACTTTGCAGTTTATGATGGATCCAGCGACCCACTTATAAAGACAAATGTTGATACTTCTGTTAATGGGTCTGTTGTAGGCATAGGAGTTTCCCCCACAAACATCGCGAAGCTCGAGATACTCGTCAAAGATTCTGACGAGATCGACGGCGTATTTATTGATTGTAATGAAACTGGAAACTTTAATGCATTGAAAATAGAATCATTAGCATCAAAACCAGCTGTTCACGTAGTAGCTTCAAAAGGCATTTACGTCGAAACAGAGGGCACGGGCGGATACGGTCTGACGGTTGAAAGCGACGGCGACGATAGGACCGCTGCACCGTTGGTAGAGTTCGTGGATCAAGGGACTTCCACTACTACAACAACTCTTAAAGTTTCACAGTATGGGACCGGTGATATTCTAAACCTATTTGATGGAGCAGTTGAGGTCTTTACAGTCACAGATGGCGGAAATGTTGGAATAGGTACAGATGCACCGGCTGGAGTTCTTGATGTATTCGGTGATGAAGGATCACAAGTATTCATCCTATCGGGTTCAGGCGGAGCTGAAGACAGCCCAGATGAATCAACCTATACTGATCTAGCTTTCTTCGTATCTGGAACTATTGGGTCAAAAGGAACCTCCGTAAAAGGAACATCAGTATTCGGCGGAGATCTGCATGTAAGCGGAAACATCAGCGTTGAAGGAACTACGTCAGGATTTGGCTGGGTGGATGATGGAGACGTAGTAAGGCTTGAGACAAACTCAGATAGGGTAGGAATAGGTACAGTATTGCCGGTTGCACATCTAGAAGTAAAAGATGGCACGCACAGTCCATCTATTTTAATAACTGCTCCCGTAAATCTATCTGGATCATTATCTTTTAGAAAAACAATGGCCGGAGCAACTGCCGCTGCTGTGGTGCTTGATGGTGATGAGAACCTAGCCCTAGTCAGCAGCGGCTCTAGTAAGGATATCATCTTTAAGACTACTGCTGCAACAGGTCTTCCGCGTGAGATTATGAGGCTTATGGGCGACCCCCCCAACTTTGGTGCGCCTGGCACCGTTGGAATTAATACGATACCTTCTTCAAATTTCGGACTTCATGTAAGTGGCGCTGTTCTAATAGAAGTTGACGGAACAGACGTAGTTAATGAAAGACAGCTCGTAGTAAGAAGTGATGCTGACAACGTATTCGTTGCAATAGATTATGGAGCTGGCAGAAAAGGTAGGATAGAGTTTAGGGAAAATAACTCTGATGCTTTTGCAATAGATACACACGCGGGCACACCTGACTTAGTCAGAATATTAGATACATCTAGTGGCGACAGTCCACTACTTCAGGTGGATGCGAATGGGTATGTAGCTCTCGGAAAATGGGGGAATCTCAGTCAACTCCCGTTTACACTGGGAGTCTGGGGCGGAGACCCAGGCAACGATCAGGTAATAATGCTTTCAGGTTCGGGCGGAGGTACTTCTCCTGATGAGTCTGCTTACACTGATATAAATTTCTTCGTATCTGGATCAATTGGGTCTGTGGGAACAGACGTCAAGGGAGCGTCAGTATTTGGTGGTGACATGGTGGTCTCCGGTAACCTCGTCCTGGATGTGGCGGACGTCAGCGGTGACAGGAAACTGTACTTTGATGGTCAAAACGGTAACCAGTTCATCTACAGTAATGGCAATGCCCTCTACATCGATGGGAACAATTATGTCCAGATGTTTTCGAATACAGGCATCCGCATGTATCCTGATGATCCTGCTGCCTGGGCTGGAGAATGGTCTGCTCAGGGCTTACTTATTAACCCTCTTTCCGGCGACGCTTATAATTTCCGAGCAGCATCAGACAAAATTCAAGGCATAATTGCTACAGATGCTATCACAGATCAGCTACTCCTCCACTCATCAGGTTCCACCGCTTCAACTGCCGGTGGCACAGGAATTCCAGCAGGAACAGATGTAGCAACCTATATCAGTGGAACGGTTGGCTCTGTTAATGTTGCCAACAGCAAGGGGACTACTCTAGTAACAAGTGATCTTGTCGTATCAGGAGCACTCCACATTGGAAATTCATCAGACGGAATTTCTGTAGTAGCTGATGATGGTGTCAACTCATTGCAAATAGATGGAGATGACTATATAATAATTAGAGCAGATAAGAAGGTCACTCTAAATGTTAATAATGCAGAAACGTTAATAGCAGGATCAGGTTACTTTGGAACACCAAGGGGTGTGGTAATTAATGAACCGGGCACAGCCGATATAGACTTTAGAGTAGAGACTGATAATAGAGAGCACGCGATCTTCTCTAATGCACAGACTGATCAAGTTCTGATTCTATCCGGCGGCGGACCCACTGATTATAATGAGTCAACATACACAGATCTAGCATTCTTCGTATCTGGAGCAGTTGGAAATAAAGGATCAGCGACAACAAGAGGGACAACAGTCTTCGGCGGTGACGTAGTAATATCTGGATCTCTCTATGGTGGGTCTCCTATCCAAATAGGACAGCACAGAACAGACCTGGGAACAGATGTAAAGACGCTATTTGTTGCAAATACAGGAGGAAACTCTAAGGCACTATTTGAAGGAGACATCTTCTCATCAGGCTCAGTATTTGCAATGAATGTCCTGAGTGGTTCTACAGTAAAAGGATCATATCTATCTGGATCACTAACAAGACTGGCAGATGGTTCACCATACCTCGTTCAAGGATCAAATATTGAAATCACAACTGGTTCACTTGGACAGGTAATAATATCATCTACAGCTGATCCCTCCGGCTGGACAGATGATGGAACTGTTGTAAGGCTTAGTAATGGAACAGATAGGGTTGGAATAGGGACGTCTTCACCGAGATCAAAGGTAAATTTACAAGCAGACATAGACCCGATGACCCTACTAATAGAGGCAAGCTCTAATCACAGCGGATCAGTTGCATTCGCTGATGCGGGAGGTGCTACAGCTGCAGCACTAGTCTATGAGAACGGAACTGATGATCTCGTACTTATCAATAGTGGCGCAAATGATGACATAGTTCTAAAATACAAGAGTGCGGGTACATGGAGAGAGTTTAGAATTGATGCTCAGTTAAATGAGCTAATATTAGATACGCAACTAGAGGTCTACTTCAAAGACAATGCCGGAGCATCAATACAGTCAAGCGACGCCAATGGAAAAAGAATAGCCATCGACGCACCGTCAACAGACAGCCAATCAATGGAGCTAACTTCAGCAGGACAACTAACTATTGAAGCAAAGGACTCAGGAACACCTACTAATGGCTCAGTCCTAATACAGGCTGGAGATAAAGTACAAATTAGGACGACTGATGCAGCCGGAACCTTCCGGGACGGTCACATTGTAGTCCAGGGCGGTGCTGATGAGATGGAAGTCGTCATCAATGAGAATCAGAGGCCTGATGTAAGCTTTAGAGTTGAATCAGACACCAGCCAACATGCTCTTTATGTTGATCCAGACGGAGGATTGGCAGGCGTCGGCGAAGTTCACATTGGCGGCCCAAGCGGCAACGATGGCTGGATTGGAGATTTCAATGTTCACTCATTTGAAAGGAATAGAACATTCTTTGTGGATGGACAAGCTAGTAAAGTAGGAATTCTTCTGGCCGATAACCAGACAGATAGGCCTTCTGCAGAGTTACAGATAGGAAATGCAGATACCACTCCATACACAATGCTATTCAATGTAGACTCAACTAGCTCCGGATCAGTTGCATTCCAGAGGGAATCTGGCGCAACAGCAGCAGCACTCGTATATGAGGGTGCTACAGAGGAGTTAGTTCTTGTCAATAGTGGATCACAAAAAGATATAACGATTAAGACTTGTGGACCAGGCGAATCTCTTCCAACTGAGACGATAGGAATAAGACACGCGCAAGGAAAGAATATCAATATTCTTAACGGAGACAATTCAGGAACAGATGTAGTATTTGTTGTATCTGGTGCCATAGGAAACAAGGGATCGGCAACAACAAGGGGGACAGCAGTCTTTGGCGGCGATGTAGTAATATCTGGATCACTATATGGCGGATCACCCCTAAGTGTAGGATCAGACCTGGTTGTTTCAGGTACATTGATAACTAGCGGTTCATCATTCTTGTCTGGATCTTCAACTATTTCGGGCAGCATGACTGTTACTGGATCACTAACAGTCTCAGGATCAGACACTTTCACAGTATTCGGTCCGACTCTTCTCAATGCAGGAGGAGCATCAGATTCAGATATTAGGATGCAAACCGCTAATAAAACTCATGCATTCTTTGCTGATACATCAACAGATCAAGTATTTATTCTCAGCGGATCCACAACAGGAAATGGCGCAACATCTCCTGATGAGTCAGATGCATCCGATCTAGCGTTCTTTGTCTCGGGATCTGTGGGATCAAGAGGGACTTCAGTCAAGGGAACATCCTTATTTGGAGGCGATTTAGTAATATCTGGAAGTCACCAACTATCTGGTAGCCTATTCCTTGGAATGTCTCCAGGTAAGAAGGAAATAACGTCTAGAACAACTAAGACAATATCCTATTCAGATATAGTATCATCTGCTCAAACAATAGATACATTTTCCAATAGTGATGGCTTTAGGTGTGTTAAGTATATAATAGGTGGAAAACCAACATCTAGTAATGATAGGCTTTATTCTGAGCTTGTTGTCGTAACTGATACGGGATCAAGTAACGGAGCAGTCGCATCTTCAGAGACTAGGGTTCACACAGATATCGATTCTGGCGGAACTCTACAATTCTTAAATGAAACACACGTAGATATAACTGCAACAAAGGCGGGCGGAATTGTTTCAATTAAGATCGAAGGAGACAGTGACTACAATACGGGAAACGGCTCCAGCAGTGCTATGGACATATCTTTTGAAAGACTTGTTGTAGTAGATTAAGTTTTATACTAAGATAGAGAATAATTAAAAATGTTAGGATTAAATGAGACATAATTCGGTAAAGAGGACTCAAAATGCCAAGTAGATTTATAATTGACGTAATTTCAGGTTCCGGAACTAGAGCTGGCCAGACACTTGGAAAGGGCGGAACACTAATAGTTTCAAGCTCTTTACAAATGGCTCCAACTAGCGAAGGCCCCTCCAGCAAACTATTCTCTTCATACATAGAATCTTGGGAGATTGAGGGTCAGCCAGGTACAGGACTAAGTATATCGGGATCAGCTCCCACAGACATGCCTGGTGGCAGCGACAAGGCAGAGATAGAGCTTCATGGAAATCTTTTCCTCAAGGGAAATATTCTCGATCTATCAGGATCCACCTACCCGTATTCTGGATCTCGACATAGTGCATACGAGACAACACACGTAATAAATCTTGCGGCTAACATTCCTAATAATAATGACTCACGCCAGGGTCCTCCCGGTGTTGGAGCACTTACAATCCAGGGCTTAGGTAGTCCCTCTCCAACTCCGCTAGTTTCATTTCTCACAACAGAAGGAGATGAGAGAGTCATCTTCGATGCACCAATCAGCGGCGGCAGCGAGCCCGAGGCGGAGCTTGAAATCGGTTCTAATGTAGTGATAGACGGCGCTCTCGAAGTCGGAGACACGACAGTTGACGGTGACCTAACTGTTTTAGGAAATCTAACATCAATAGACACCAGCCATCTCGTAATTAAAGATCCCGTAGTATATCTCAATTCTGGATCTACAGTTATAGGACAGTCTGCAATCGTTTTTGCATCTGGAAGCACGAGAAATAACGGATCAGCAATAGGGATGTCCGTCGTCAAACCAGCAAATAGTATGTTTGGTAGAAGCGGTGAGAATAGCGTAGTATTCTTATCATTTGATGCCCAGGCTGGAAATATGCCGGCAAGCGACATTCCAACAAGTGATACCAACAGGTGGGTTGGAATTTATGCAGCAACGGGCTCATTTTTACAGATAACTGGCTCCCTAAAGCGAACAACACAGGGCGCTGACTTCTTACAAGGCACTGGAAATACAACAGTCTCATACAATCACGGTGACGGTGCATGGACAATTAACTCCGCAGGTGGCGGCGGAGTTGGAACTGGTGGAAATGTATTTAGAGATCATGGAAACTCTGGAGGATCCTCTCCGACAAGCCGTCCAAGCGGCGGAACAACCTACTCACACGCCACAACATCAGGATCAATCTTCTTTAATCCGGGCGAGCTTGGAGACACCTTGCAGCTTGGTGACCGTGGCATGCTCGACGCCGGCATCGGAACAAATGTATTCCTATATGCTTCAGGAACAATGTCAAGGGCTCCTATACCTGGCACAGCAGACGTTGGCCTGGTAATTCAAACATCAGGATCTATTCTCCTACCTGACCTTCATCTCTCTGGAGCCCTCCTCGGTGTAGGCAAAACCTTCCTCGGCGGCGGCGGCGATTTCAACAATATTCTTCAGATGCGTGCTCAATTCGTAGGAATAACAGATGTCGAAGGCTCCGATTTTAGATCAGGAGAAGATAATTACTTCTTCGTAACTGGTTCAAGTCTCGGAGCAAGAAATCCTTCTGGCGGAGATTCAGATCAAGGAAATCCTGGAATTGGAGGTGCCTTTGCTATAAGCACCGTATTTGCTGGAGATGTCATAACATCTGGTTCACTCCATCTTCATGAAGCACCCTCTGCCAGGCAATTTGGTGGTGTTGAGCTATCATTCAAGACTGCAAATCCAGCCGGCTCTGCTGTCCAGATGTCTAACGGATATAGAATATTTGTATCCGGCTCGACACAAAGTCTGGCAATTAGCAATGGTGCTTTAGCACAGGTTATACTAATAGATGGTAATGAGGACCTGGCAGGTAAGGTAACAGTCACTGCTTTTAATGATCAAACACCGCCAGATCGATTCATTGGAGAGATGATGTATGCTACACAGGGAAATACTTCATCAACTACATTTGGAATTGGAACATCAGTAAGAATAGCAGAGTCAGGCGGCAATCTAGCCACCAATGGTGGTCTAATGTTAGAGACTCAGCAAGGAGCTGCCGGAGCTGGAAATGATCAGTTCAACGTGGTAATAAGAAACAACACGGGAAGTACTGTAACACTTCTTGGTATTAGAGTTCTAGTAGAGCACTTCGATGTGTAGAATTGAGTCGCCATGTACGAAGTCCAATAATAACGTATAATTCTCTTGTGATGCAGGATAATTATAAACATGTCTAGTAAAGTAGTAGCAGAAGTAATATCTGGTTCAGAGGGTGTATATGATACATCACTCTCAGTCGGTCTAAATAACTCAACTGTTATAAATAATGATCAAGTTTTAATTCTCTCTGGCGGCGGGGCAACATCACCCAAGGGATTTGGCTCTGATACGAACTTCTTCATATCAGGCTCAATTGGATCCAGAGGAACTGGTGTCAAAGGATCATCAGTATTTGGAGGCGATGTTGTACACTCTGGTTCTGTGATTATTTTAGACCCAGGCGGCACTGATGAAAATCTAAAACTCGTACGAGGCAGCGTCGGCAATAATTTCATTACATTTGAAGAAGATACAGGTGTAAATGTAGGACAGATTTATGCAAATTCTTCTA
>Ga0098033_1001035_pt1 | contig 11864 bp, 9 predicted proteins | sample 1_EtaG_FD_75049 | JGI IMG/M metagenome (GOLD analysis project Ga0098033, IMG submission 75049) | Marine viral communities from the Subarctic Pacific Ocean - 1_ETSP_OMZ_AT15124 metaG | ecosystem: Environmental > Aquatic > Marine > Oceanic | place: Pacific Ocean | collected 2015-01-07
AATGGACAACATAAAGGAAGAGTATCAGAAGAACTACGTTAATGTGCTTGCCAAGTTAGGCGAGGTGGAGCTTATTATCAGTTTACACACAAGCATGAAGAAAGAACTATTGGAAGAGGCAGAGAAGATGAGGGATGTCTTGGCGGCGTATCAGCCTAATGGAGTTGCGGTGGAGAGTGAGGCAGGAGTAGACTAATGGGGTTGTTAGGTGGAATAAAAAAGCTAGGTCGAGGGCTGGGAACAGGATTTAAACAGGCAGGGAAGGGGATAGGTGGGCAGCTTAAATCGGCTGGAAAGGCCTTCGATAGGTTTGACGATTGGATCAAACTTAAAGAGATAGCCAATGTGATGCAGTTTGTTCCTGGTCCGCAACAGGCCTTCTTTAAACCTTTAGCGATGACCTACGCCGGGTTCGATACTGCAAAGAATCTAAAAGAAGGGAACTTGATGAAGGCCGCGTTGTCTGGCGCATCGATGTATGGATCGCATAAAATAAAAACTTCAGGCTTTGGTGGGGGGGCTGCGCCTTTAGGGGCAGGGATGGGTGAGAATGTGCCGGATGCCATGCGAGGTGTGGCAGGGAATGTTGGCTTTAAAAGTCAAGCAATACAAAACCTGAAAGATTTTGGTGGGGGGGCTTCAAATCCTTTTGGATTGATGGACAAATGGCAAGGGCTTGACAAAGGGTCAAAGTTTGCCATAGAGACTATAGCCCCTCCAATCCTGAGTCAATTACAGGGAGGTCAGAAGAAACCCCAGGGGCCAATTCCATCCTACGGCTATCAACCAATGAATCATGGGCCATCACAGGGCTTTTCCCCTACGTCACAGTTTCCAACTCAGGCGCAGGGTGGAATCACAGGAGACGATTGGCATCAACCGATTAACAGGCTTCCTGCGAACTATGAGGGTTGGGTTACGCAGCCCTCCCTTGCTACTTTGGGTGAAGCAGGAAAAGAAGCAGTCCTCCCTCTCAACAAACTCCTCCCTGCTATGAACAAGGGTGGGTTAAACTATTCCCCAGGTCAGGCTATAGTGGGTGAGGCCGGTCCTGAGTATGTAACAAGGTTAGGCCCTGGGGAAGAGCAATACGCTCAAAGAATCTTACAGGAGCGACCTATGCCACAGATGGCGAATGGTGGGGTAGCTGGTGAGCCAAGCTACTGGGATCAGCTTAGAGATTATGATTGGATCGGAGCTAGGGATGATCTTAGAGACTGGGGGGGGAGAACTGGGAAGGATATTATGGAATGGGGGTCGGAAGAAGACCCTGGCGAGTGGAAGAAGAGGTTGATGGGTTTAATAGCGGACTCAGCCTCTTTGGTAGCCTCAAAAAGCATGGGAGCTTTGCATGGTCTAGGCGTAAATCCTTGGAATCTCATGACGGGACAGGGCGAATGGTTTGGAGAAACACTCGGCGAAGGACGACTAGGATCGGGTAGGGGGGCTTTGCATGGGCCAGGTACTCCATATAAAGATCTACAAGAATATGAACGAAGTCGCGATGCCATATTAGATCCGCTCGAACAACGAATATTCTTTGCGGAGGAGGGTTCTGAAGAAAGGCAGCAAGCCGTACAGGCATATTATGAAGCCCTGGATCAGATAGAAGCAGAGGAGCGAAATACTATTGGGCAAATGACCGCAGAGCAAGGTGGACGAGAGGTGATAGTCCCTCCTGGAATGTCTGAGATTGAAATGGTCCAGGCCATGCAACAGGGCGAAAAATTCCCCCCGGTGGCAGGACCGCTCCCCCCTTATGTCGGGCCTCAAGGTCTTGACCCTGCGTTGCTTGACAATTACAACGCCAGAGAATGGCAACGGCGAGCTGAAACATCTCCAGAAGACAAAAAAAGATATGAGGGTATGTTGCAGGATTTAATACGGCGGCAAAATGAGGGAGAAGTCTTTCCTACGCCCACATATTCTGCTACTGCATTGGACAAAATGGAGAATTTAGGGGGCAACGGACAGCCAACATCACAGAGTGATCTGACAAGAGAGCAGCAGTTGAGACGCTCAGATGTAGACCAAGAAGAGACCTCCCTCCCTCCGTGGTTAGAGAAGGGAGTTGGTCAGCGTCTCGATAGGTATCCTAGTGAAGAAGGGGCAAACATTGTACAACCAGTACCCTCTGTCGCTCCTCCACAACCGCAACCGCAAGCACCTCCTGTTGTTTCTCCGCAACCGCAAGCACCTCCTGTTGTTTCTCCGCAACCGCAAGCACCTCCTGTTGTTCCTGGGCAGGAGCAAGCACCCCATGTTATTCTGCCACCGGAAAAAACTCAATACAACCCGGCAGATATAGCTCAAATGCTTATACAAAGAGGGATGGACCCTAGGTCTGCGGCTCACATGGCAGCAAACATAATGCAGGAATCGGGAGGATATGTCGGGAAAGCCCCTTATGAAGATCTAAGCGTCTCAGGAAGGGGAGGGACATCCGGTGGGATAGTTAGTTGGCGTGACGCAACTGTGCCAGGAGGCGGAAGAGATCCTAGGGGAAGACTTACTCGCATAGAAAATCATTATGGCAGGAAAATTCAAAATATAACCATGCCAGAACAATTAGATTATATGATGAAAGAGATGCAAGAAGATGAATACAATAAGGATAACATTAGATACCCTGGCATCAACACATACGATGTGTTGATGAACCCAAACGCTACTTATGAGCAACGTAATAACGCGATGCAGCGTTACTTGAAGTGGGGCCACGAGGGGACCCAAAGAAATCCATACGTGCATGAAGGGTTGAAGCAGTTCGGCTTATTCCCTCCTAATCCTGTGGATTTAGATTCAGGTTTAGCACCGAATATGCAGATGGCTCATAAGGAAGCAACTCCGGACCTATGGGATTCATTTACACGTTGGATTGGATATTAGATAGGAGGAAGATATTATGGCATTCGGAATATCAGCGGGTGGAATATTACAAGCCTTAGCAATGTTAGGAAAGAAGATACCGGGGTATGCCTTGGGTGGTAGAGCTGCTTCGAGAGTCGGAAGTGTATTGGGAAAAAACCGTGTATTCAGGAAAAGCCCCATAGAACCCTTCATTCAAAGGCACAAGGGCGGAAAATTCCAGCCCTATGAAAGAGGGCAGTGGAAGGGCAAGGTCGGCGATGCAGGAGAAGAGGGTAAAATTGTTGGAAAAGGATGGGTAGGAAAAGAAGGCATGAAGCAGGGTGCTATGGAAGAAGGTGATTGGAGAATTATAGAGGCGATCCTAAAGCGTCCTCGGAATTTAGCCAAGGCAGCGTTGGCCGGTACTGCTTTTGGGGCATATAACCTTTGGCCAGAGGATGAGATGCCCATCCCTGAGTGGGCGGAGGATTTGGCAGATGCTGAGGAGCCTGAGTTGGCTGACAATATGGACATTGCTGATGTCGAAGAACTTAGTGATGTCCCCAGTTGGTTAAGGCCTGTGCTTGCATCGTTAGGAGCTTGGGGTGGATACAAGCGTGGCGGTCTAACCGGTGGATTGATGGGTGGCGTGGGCGGTTATGGTATGGGTGAACTGTTGGAAAGAAATCCGGGGATGTATGAATGGGTAAGGAAAAACCCACAGGTAGCAGCGATATTGGGGCTTGCCGGGGCAGATGCCCTTGGACTTGATAAAGGTTTTGGTGGCGGTTCTTCTGATATCCCTGAGTATCAACCTTATACGCCTCTGACATATGACAACCTGGGTGGATACGCTCCTTCTACTGAAGTACCACAGATGCAAGGCGGAGCTATTATTGGCGCATTGAAAAGGCTTTATGACCGGAGATTTGGTGAGGAGGAACCTGACTTTAACCTCCCATCGGGCTTGCTCCCAGAGAACCTCCCAGGGGAAGGGTGGAAAACTCTCCCAGGGAAAGGGTGGGATACTCAGCCTGACAGCTCTGGGAGATGGCCGGGGTTGGAAACCCTTCCAGGGGAAGGGTGGCCTTGGAAGAGAAGTCCATATGCTTTGCCTGACAGCCTCTCCCGAGAGGAATCGCCGGGATGGCGGACCCTTCCAGGGAGAGGGTGGGATACTCAGCCTGACAGCTCCAGCCAACGACCAACGCCGTTCGCAACGCCGATGGCACAGGGTGGGATAGCCGGTGGTGCGAGTGGACTTGGTGGCTTACGCACAGGATTAAGGGATGCGATAGTCAACTCGATAGATGATCCGAACAGGCAGGGTGTCAACAGTTTTGTTCCTTCCATGTTAAAGGCTTATGATGAGATACCGAAGCTACAGCAGGGCGGTATTACTAAGGGAGGGGATGCGACCCGTAGGAACGCGTTAGCCCCACCTCCCCCTGCACAACCTGTCACACAAACAATGGGAACTGTTCCACAGGCAAATACCTATGCTACTAAGCCTGACTGGGAAAAGACCCAGCAGCATCAAGATCCCAACTTGTATAACTATGGAGATGCGTACCAGAATGTAGACAGTAGCGGTATGCATAAAAGGACCACAACGGCTGGGAATGTTGCCCCAGGCGTAACTCCAAGAGTAACTGGGCCTACCGTTCCTACCGGTCCTGATTATGGCGTTTCTGGGGTAGGGTCTGGATATGATCCTATGACAGCGGCGATAGGGCAGAATGTCCTTGAGCAAAGGGCTGCCATGGGTGGTCTTGGTAGTAACATGACCGATATAAGTCTTGCCAGAGGGATGGCTCCTCATATGGCCGGTATGCAGAACCAATGGTACAACCAACAGATGGGTATGCAGGGATTCAATCAACGTGAGCGTGAGAACATGGCCAGATTTGGGATGCAAAGGGCTGCATTAGAAAACCAAGGTGGCGTTTCTCCATACGCGCAGCGATACTGGAGTGCAGGAGGTTGACATGGCTCGTCCGAATAAATTGCTTATGACAATAGCCTCATTGCTCGGAGCCTCTGCAAAAAGGAAGAGGGAGCAAGACCAATGGGAAAAGAGGCGGTCAATAGAGCAGAATGATGCGATTAATGCAATGCTGGCAAAGGGAGGATACCTCCCTGAAGAGAGGGCCACAGCCTTTGCCAGGAGACGCTTGGCAACTGAGAGGGAAGAACTGGTCGCTCAAGGGTTGGATGTTAGAAAGACGCAGGAGCTGTTTACAAAACTATCCCCGGCCTTTGGTGCTATGGACTCAAGCTTCCAGAATACTTTATCAGACAGTGAAAATTATTACCCTGAGTTACATACAAAAGGAAAGTCTGATCATAGAAATTCATTCCTCGCAATGCAGAAGATGCAAGAGATAATCAGTGGTGGGCTTCGAGCAGAAGGATTTCCTTTGGCTGATGCGACCATGCTGGCAGAGCAAATAGCCCCTGACTTTGCGAGGCAAGCCTTCGGGCCTCAAAGTAACGAGAGACGTTTATCTGGTATAGATCTTATAAGAGGAGCGACAACTCCTTGAGGGTTTAACACGTATGCCAACTCTATCTGACATTAACTTTGAATCTGCTTTAAATGCTCTCTCTCCTGAGATGGTTGCTGATCTTTCCAGACGGGCAGCAGCAGGAGAGACTTTCACCAGAGAGCAGATAATGGATATGGAGCCTGAAGAATCCGGGATGCTTGACAGTGTTATGGATACTACCTTCGGTTTCCTAGGGGATATCTATGATCGCTTTGGATCAACGAGACCTCGTGTTCAGGCTGCTTATGAAAGTGACCTCGACTTCTGGCGGGGGAAAGAGGTTGAGGACGAAGGGCCGAATGAGATAACGGGAAGGGGAATATTCAGAGAGGCTCCATCTGCGTTGACGGGACTCGGCCTTAACATCGGTACTGTTATGGCAGGAGGAAAGTATTTACCAAAACTTCTTGGAAAGGCTGCGAGACACGCCCCAGGTCCACTCAAGCTTTTGGGGTATGCCCTTGGAGGGTATGGGGGAGAGTATGGGGCTACGGCGTATGGAGCATATAAAGGACACCTTCCAACGTCAGCCCTTGGTCTATCGGCACAAGCTGACTATTTCAAGAACTACCTGGAACAGATTGTTGGCACAAGAGACTCGAAAAGATATTATGGACCACGTACCCACCAAGAACTGCCCGGCGTACCTCAAGATTATGGGACGGCAATGGATTGGAATGTCGATGACCCTCTCATGGCGTTAGGGATAGGATTAGGTGCGAAAATGGGAGCCAAGGGCGGCAAGGCTGCCTTGAAGAAAGGGTTAGACTTGACAGCTCCTACGGCTGCGAGGGCTACATCTCCTGCGGCAGAAGAGATGGGGAAGATCCCTTCTATTGGGGAGGTGGAGGGAGCGTTGGCAGCTGATCCTAAGTATCGAGAGATGGTGGGAAAGAAAATCGTCTCATGGTTCTCAGGCACGGGAACTCTGGAAGCCGGTCTTCCAGGGGTCAAGCCTGTCAGGGCTGTAGAGTTTGACGAGATTAAGATGAAGGCATACAACAAAGCTCATGGGACTAACTTCTCCCCGTCGAGTGTCTTGGATGATCAAGCTATAAAGGATCTAAAGAAAGCAGATCCAGATTTGTTCCACGCTTCTCCAGAATGCAAATTGTTTAGCGGTCAGAGGACAGGGAAGGCATTGCCACGGGGATGCAAAGACTTGGACTTCCTGAATGCCATCATCAGGGCTATCAAGGAAGCAAGACCGAAGAATATTTCAATAGAGAATGTCCCAGAATATAAGACAGCTTTTGGAGGAAAGTATTTCAAGGAATTAACTGAGGCTCTTAACGATAGCGGTTATAGATGGAGAGATGACACTGTAAATGCTAAAGATCTTGGGGCATCCTCATCCAGAAAGCGACTATTTATTAGGGCCACAAGGGTAGAAGGCAATGTAATCCCTCCTCCTCCACCCAAGGTGGCAGAGGGAGATTGGTGGAAAACAGTCATTGCAAAAGGTCAGCTACATAAAGCTAAAGTCGAAACAAAAGATTGGCACTCCTTAAAGAAGAAGGGGGCCAAGGAACCTTTAGTTGGAATCCAGGCTGTGGAAAGAGCAATAAGGGAAAAGCGAGTTAGAGGGGATCAGCCAATTTGGTATAATGGGGATGGTTCTAACACTCGGTTGCCGCAAGTGGTAAACCCAGGGAGGGCAGCCCCTTCCTTAATGGCTTCCCCTCAGAAAGCCAGGATACTAATGCCTGAAGCAAAATACCTCCCTGACAATATGAAGGACCTGGCGAACAACTCAATAGAAGTTACGGGCAGGATGCTCGCCCGGCTCCAAGGGTTACCGCAAAGTTTTAAAATTCCAAAGAACTTCTACAAGGCAAAAGAAGTCATTGGCAATGGGATGCACGTTCTTGCTACTGATGCTCTCATAAGGCCACTGATTGCCCAAACGCCGCTTGAGCTTTTAGCCAATAAAGCCGGGGCTTCGCAATTGGCTGTTGAATTGGGAGAAGCCCTGAAGGTCGGCCACTTGGACTTCGTAGAAGGAGCCAAACACTTCAACCCTATAGACGAAGGGATTTTAAAAACCACAGGAAAAGGGACTGGCAGAGGGAGATTCAAGGGAGCCATTCACAGGGGGTTGGACAACATCCTGAACATAACCCAGAAGATCGAAGGCGTTGGGGGAGATGAGTTCCTTCGGAAAAGCTTAGTGAATACTGGCCTTGATGGAGTATTAGTAGCTGGCAAGAGGATCGGAGGGCAGTTGTCTTATGAAGCCTCGGTTGCGGAGAGTCTCAAGGGGTTGGCAGAGAGAGCATCCGATGTTGGTCTCTTCCGATACTTAGAAATAAAGGACAAACCCACAATAAAAGGGGCAAAAGATATTGTATTTAAAAGGTCTGCCAGGTCTGAAGCGATGAGCCGTAGGCTTGTGGACGCTATACAATCAGTAGACCTTGAAGATCTTGGGAGAGTATCTGATAAGGGACGAGTAAAACTCCGCCAAGACTTAGCAGAGGTTTTGAAAGAGGCTCCCTTGATAAATGCCAAGGGCGAGATCTTTAGGCATAAAGGCAAAGAGGTTATGTTCGGAGGGGAAAAAGCTGTTGACCTGGCGACCTACATGGTGGAAGAATGGAGAGGTGCATTAGTAGATATAAACAAGGTAAGGGTTTTTACGGGGAAGACCCCTATTAATTTTCTGCCTCGTTATTTCCCTCATATGCATAAACTTAACGTCTTAGAAGATTATTTCGACAGTTTAATTGAAGTCCCTGATTCTGTGGTGAAGACGTTCAACAAGGATTTAGCCAAGGGGAAAGTCATGTCTGATTACCCTTGGTTCGGCCCTCTTATGCACCGCGCTACAAACAGAGAGGATTATAGCCGAAACATCATCGAGGTCTTTGAGAAGTACACCAGGGGAGCCAAGAAGATAATCCACAATGCCATCCCCGCCAAGGTGGTAAGAGACCGGGTGGAATACTTGGCGAAGGCTGGGAAGCTGACTGATGTGCAAGCTACGATTTACAATAAGTGGATAGACGAAGGGCTGTTGGGCAAGACCGGTGCTTGGGATAAATGGATACAGGAAGCCCCATTGGGCATCCCAACGGCAGCATACCTTGTAAAACGATTGGGAGACAGGTTCGCCCGTAACATCCTGGTCGGTAGTACAAGTTTTATGCTTAACAATATAGCTTCCTTGGCACAGGTGGTGGCTAGTGCCGGCGTGAGAAGCACTGTCAAAGCAACGTACCTGGCATCTCCCGACTTGTTTATGAAAGTGTTTGCCAAAGACCAAGCAGGAGCGGAAGCCCTTCTGAAAGGGACAGCCTTTACCGGGAACAGGATGGGGATGGACTTTGCTCTTTCTCATTCCAAGGTAATGCAGCAGCGTATGTATACTGGGTACGAAGAGATCGGAAGAGAAGCATTGGGCAGGGGGAAAATTTACAATGCTCTCTCAGGCCTCATAGACACAGCCGATCAATTCAACGTAGCCGTAACGTTCAATTCCAATTACATGACGGCAATTAAGAGGGGGGTTCCACATGAGCAAGCCGTCAAGTTCGCGGATGAAATGGCTTATAAGAACCAGGCTATATATTCTGCCGCCTATAAACCCGAATTGTTAAGAAGCAGATACCTAGGTGCTTTTGCTCCATTCCAAACCTGGACAAACAACCTGAACTCATTTGTTCGTAATGATATCATAGGCGGAAGGATGGGTGGGCAGGGATCACCAGGACTACGCCGGGCAGCAGGAGAAGTGGACAAAGAATTCTTTGATCAGCTAAGTCCCACTGACAGGCTGGGCGTGTCCATTAAGTTTATTGGTGCAGCCATGGCTATCAATGGAATCATGGTGTCTATGGGATTACCGCCATCTTATGACATGGGGTCTATCATTCCTTTTGAAAAGCAAGCCGAAGGTGCTGCGGAGACTGTCTTCGGAACCGGCTATGGAAGAACAGACACTCTGTTCATAGGGAAGCCGATAAGGGAAATCTTTTTTGGACTTGGCGAATTGGCCTACGGGGATGCGGAAGGGTTGGAAGAGAACATCAATGACCCTGAAACAAGGGAGCTTATAAGGGCAGTTTTAAACTTGGCTCTTCCTTTTGGTGGTACTCAAGTAGGAAGGACGGCTGAAGGTCTGGCGGATATGTACCAAGGGTTTACGCCGGTTCCCTCTTCCGCTGGTGGATACTCTGAAGCCAGGTTCGGATCTGCTGACAACAGATCCATCCTTCCCTTCGAGGAAGATTATATGCAAGCACCACTGTTGGGACCGAAAAGGATGACATCATATTTGGAAGAGAGATATCCAGACACAGGCTATTATGAACCAACAGATGACAACCCTGTCCGAAGTCTCTTATCCGTGTTAGAAGGATTGGTGGTTCCACAGAGGATGGAAAGACAGTTTGAAAGGATCGAGGATGAGGGGGGTCTGTCGAGATTCTTCCCATTCATATCAGATAAACGCTAGAGGAGGCGTGATGCCACAGTTCGGGCAACAGAGTGTAAGGAATTTATATGAGTGTGAGCAGCCGCTAATCGACCTGTTTGAGGAGGTCGTTAAGCATTATGACTGCTCGATAATCGAGGGCATACGACCACAGGAAGAGCAGGACAAACTGTACCACGCTGGCAAGAGCAAGATCAAATGGCCTTATGGTAAACACAATGTCACTATTCAACAGCCCCAATCCCGTGCAGTCGATGTGATTCCCTATCCCGGCGTGTTGGATGGCGTATCGATATGGCAGGATCTCAACAGGTTCTATCATTTTGTAGGGTTTGTTCGAGGTGTCGCGGCGGTCATGGGAATCCCCATCAGGTGCGGAGCGGATTGGGATGGCGATAACAATCTACGAGACCAGTCGTTCAACGATTTACCGCATATCGAATTACTATAATTTAACCCAAGCGAAAATAAATTGCTGTACTTGGCGGGTCTTCCGCTTAAATTTTGATTATATATAGGAGGGGTGTTGTGAATTTGTCAGATCTGTTCAACAAAGAGAAGTCCAAGGAGATATCGATAGCCGCCGCCAAGGGGTCTATCCCTGCCGCAGGAGCCACAGGAATCATTACTGGGGTATCGGCCTACCTGGGGGTAGATCTGCCCATAGAAGCGATTGTAGCCCTGTTCTTTGGCGGACAACTAAGCAACATCATCGGGCAATTCCAGAAATCACCCGTTGATGCGCTAAGAAGCCTGAAGTTATTGTTCAATAAGAAGGGATAGGATCTGGTCCGAACACGCACTCCCACCATTGGCATAACTCTGATTGATACGCCCAGTATGTAATGCGATCTCCCATAGGTCTTTCGTATAGATCACTATGCAGTATCTCTGTGGATATGAACCCTCGCATGGTGTATTCGGGGAACGTCCCTGTCATCAATGCATAAAGGTCGTGATTGTCCTTTAAGCTTGGAGCCGCGATCAATTTCCCGGAAGGATATACAGTCGTCTTAACGTCCACTGTATGACCAGACGGGAGGAGTGCGTCTCCCCTGTCGGTGGCTGCGTTCCGGAGTTCCATTGAAAAGTCTGGGAACACGTTGAATATCTTGCAGAAGGCGAACTCCCCACCGAACCCATTCAAGTCTGTAAGCTGATCGTCTTGAGGACCAATACGCTTGTTCTCCACTCCTGCCGAACGGCTGTTGAAGCTCTTTGCCATTGCGACTGCCCGGCATATCTCTTGCTCGGCTTCATTTAGAATGACCCTCTCCCCTATCCTTACCTTTTTCACATCTCTCTCCCGTAGTATGCCTCATCACTCCACTCATCCAAGACATCCTTCGCCCTGGCGTTTGGGTTCTCAATGATCTTCCTGCACAAGTCCTTCAACTCTTTTGACAACCTTACGTATTCCCAATTTAAAAGGCTATCAAAATGACGGCGAGGAATAACGTAGCTCCCTGAGACCTTGATTGCAGGGATGTCTCCTTTATGGATAGCTTTATAGACAGTCTCCTTCCTGACCCCCAACATCTCTGAGGCCTCAAGTACTGTGTATACCTCTCTCTTGTTTTCCTTACTCATCTCTCTCCCCCCCTTTTAATTTCCCATATAGATATCGTGTCACAAATGTCAACAGATATGTCGCAGGCTGCGTCAGCATCGTCTTCATCGTCTTCCCTCCACCAGGCTCCAAAGAATTCACCATCGCCAACATACAGCAGGACATCCTTCGTGGGGCGGTCATAGCTATCAAAATATTCCACCAGATAGAATTCGTCCTTTAATACTATAAACTCCGATATCTTTTCTACCGATTGTATTCTCTCTTCAAGTGGATTTTTCACAATATGCTTTCGTGTGGCATTGGGACCTGTGCGTGTTGTGAGATTCACGATTTTTTCTCTCCTTGCCTGTTAAGTTTTGCGGCCTCTTCCTTGTCGATCAGCATATCAATCCCAATATCGCATAAATCTGCCAAGTAATAAATGATAACCCCCTTGGCCTCTGCCGGGGTCAGATCA
>Ga0098033_1001036_pt1 | contig 11857 bp, 9 predicted proteins | sample 1_EtaG_FD_75049 | JGI IMG/M metagenome (GOLD analysis project Ga0098033, IMG submission 75049) | Marine viral communities from the Subarctic Pacific Ocean - 1_ETSP_OMZ_AT15124 metaG | ecosystem: Environmental > Aquatic > Marine > Oceanic | place: Pacific Ocean | collected 2015-01-07
GAGGAGGCCCGCCGAAAAGTCGCTGGCGAACGTCCTTTATCGGAAGTTCAGGCTGAAAACATGGATAGCCTGAAAGGCCTTGTCAGAGATTTCTCTCCTATGGGTGATGTGGATGCCTTCAGGGAAGTTCCCCAGAACATAAGAGATGCAGCCAATGCTGAATCATGGTGGGGCACTGCGGGCCATTCGGCGTTAGCTGGGCTGGGTGCGCTTGGCGCATTGCTTGGCCCCATCGGTGATGCCAGTAGAGGTTTGGTCAGAAAGCTTCTCAAAAAGGGAATCAAGGTTGATCTTCCGAACGTAAAAGAGCCCAATGAAATAATTAGTAAAATTGATGTCAATAAAATTGAGCATGGCGAAAGCGCGATGCCTGGCGGAAAGCTTGATGACACAGCAAAGGCTGACATTATCGTCAAGGAGTATGCAGATGCCGGAACTGAATTTCCACCAATTTCTGTGATGAGAACAGATGACGGGAAGTGGATGGTTGTCGATGGAAGCCATCGACTTGAAGCCGCCAGGGTCAGGGGCGACGATACGATTCCTGTTTATGTTGATAGAAATGAAGCTGTTGACGCTGGACTTGTACCAAAACAGTCACCTCCACTGAAAGGTTTATTGAAAACCAAAGCACTTCGTAAAAGATTTGATCCACCATCAGAGGTTGTTCCAAGAAATATTGATCCTCGTACTCAGAGTGCTATTGATGATGTTGCTAACAAACCAGATCCTGTACCTAAGAAAAAGCTGGATACCGACCAAGTTGAGGCTGAAGTTAATCCTGCTGATATCGATCACGGAGCAGAGGGAAATATTGTTTTTTCTAAAGATGGCACTTTGTATGGAGATGATGTTGCCGAGATGAACGTGGATTTAGTAATGATGCGGCCTGATAATAGAGGGACAATCTTCCTTGAAGGTGGAGTAAAGCGCGGAGCAGACGGGAGACTTAAAGCCATCGGTCAGGCAACGGATTTAGAGGCCGCTAAGAGGCGTGGCGATAAGACGGTTGTCGTATCTATGACCAGAAAAGAAGCAACGGATGCTGGTTTTAAATTCGAAGAGCCGTATGTGTCTAAACCGTTTGGAAGTCAGGCCCTTGATATGGGCATGGGTTTCAGACACGCAGAAGTGGTGAGCCGACTTGGTGTAGATGATGTGGGGGATTACCTGGACTTCATAAAGACCCCCATTGGCCCTGTAAGATTCAAGGCCTCCGTTTCGGCTGGCGCATGGACTCCACAACTTGATATGGAAGACATACGGACGATGGTAAACGGAAATAAAAAGCTCAAGTTTGATGAATATAACGATGCCCTTATGCAGACCATTATCAAAGCCAGAGAGATAGCCAAAAGCAAACAAACGCCACTTGTAGTTAAAATTCCTGGCAGTTTCGGCAAGAAAGGTAATCCCAGGCATGGTTGGGGATACAGATTTTACAAGAACACTTTTGGAAAGGGTGCTGCTGATAATAAAATTGTTGAGTATGACCATTATTATGGACATCTATATGTTCGCATTGACAAGAACGGCGAGTTCAATCCAATTAAAACGACTTCTCCATCCAAGGCATCTGGCATGCCGGTTGATGCAGGGGGTTCAGACAGTATGGCGAGGTCATCGCGTGATGACTTCTCTGGCAGGTATGCCCACGGCGGTCTTGTGTCAGCTTATGAAATGGTGATGTAATGGACAACCTCAATCCATCTCAAACTTCACCTGAAGAGGAATCCCTCCAGCTTCCGGCTCCCACCATCATGGCCCGGAAGAAATTCAAGGAGTTTATACAGTCGGGTGGCCGGCCGGTAGAACGCAAGGGCTTCGTCTACGGCGGTCTGGCCAGCATGGGGAATTTTGGTGCCCTGGGCGACCTTGGCGGATTTGGTGCCCTGGGCGACCTTGGCGGATATGATCCTAAAGATCCTGAGTTGACGGACATTCAGAGCGTGGATCCATTTCCTGTGAGAGTGCCCGGCGCGAAGATGGATCTGCACGACACCGACCAGCCGGGCGATGATCCGAACGCTGCGTTGTTTGCTCAGAATCAGGCGCCACCTGACGCCTCCATTGGCGGCATTCCGATTCCTGGTAGCGGAGAGATCGGCGATTTTAATCCTGACGATTATCTCAGGATGCCTGACATTACTCCGATGGTTCGGTATGTGGGTGATGTCGGCATGAATGCTGTTGGCGCGGGTACGGATTGGTTGAAGGATCAATACAAAGATTTATTCGGTGAAGATGAGTCAAATATATGGAGCGAAACCACGGAAGTGGAGCTTGGCCCCGGAGATACCGCTCCCGGTTTTGAGAATGAGGATGCAGACTATTTCCACGATACATCTGAACTTGCTCAGGCCGAGGCTAACTATCTGGCCGACCAGATCGCTCCCGGTTCGTCAGGCCAGCAAGGCTACGAGGAAGTCTACGGCGGCGGTGGTGAAGAGATGGCCAACGCTCAATTGCCACTAACTGGCGATGACATGGCTAACATGATCGCCCCAGGTTCGGCAGGACAGACGGGCTGGGAGGAAGTTTACGGCGGTGGTGGTGAAGAGATGGCCAACCCGTATGTAGATGATCCATTCGGAACCTCCGCCCCCTCCTGGGACAACATTAACTGGGGCGCATTAGCCGGCGGGGCCGCATTCCAGGGCGCACTTGGTCTGGCCTTTGGCGGAGATGAAAAAGACGTTGCTGAAAGCGTTGCGACCAGCACGGCCATCAAGGCGGGAACTCAGGCAATTGGTCTTGGCGCCTATTCCGGCCCGATTGGAACTATTGCTTCTGAACTCATCAACGGCCCTGGCAAAGGGTCGATGGCGAACATCGCGGCCTCAGGTGTTGGAGCTCTTGCTTCTGGCGCGGCCACTGCGGCAGGTCTTGGTGCCATGGCATCGACTGGTGTTGGACTCATCCCGGCAGCCCTTGTTCTGGCTCATGGATTAATGACCAACAAGATGCCGACCACGAGATCGATTCAGCATAAAGAGTATGGACGGGCCGGAAGTCTCCTTAACGAGGCCAAGGGTCTTCTTGGTTCCAACTTCCAGGCACCATCTCAGGATCTGATGAACCGCTTTACGGCAGCCGGTCAGGATATGACTTCGCATGATTCGCGTGGAACGACTGCCAGCGAGATGATTAACTTCCTTGAAAAGCAGTTAAGAGATCAGTACGGAACGCACAATGTCCAGGAGGCCAATGTTCTTAAAAATAATGTTGACCTCTTTGACACAAATTTCGATGAAGAGGGCGGACTGACAGGTAACCAGGAACTCTTACAACAGTTGCAACCAAGGCAGCTTGATGAAATGAAAGAGAAGGCTGCGGCTCAAGCCGCTGCCGTGGCCAAACAAAAGGCGGATGAAGTTGCCAGGGCGGCAGAGGCTGAGAGGGCGGCAAGGGCGGCAAATGATGCGCGGATGGCGCAACATTATCGAGATGTACAGCGCAGGGCGGAAGAGGCAAGGCGTCAGGCTGAGTATGCTGCTAACAGAAAACGGCTTGAGGAAGAGCAAAGAAGGGCTAACAATGAAGACCCGGATGGTGGCGCAGATCAAAGCGCACAACGTCAACTAAACGAACTTAGGGCGCGTTCAATGGGATACAATAGTTGGCGGGAATATCAGAACGAGATAGAGGTTGGTGATTAATGTCCATAGAGGTTCTGGACAACCCATCAGGATTGATAAATGAAGAACTGCGAAGATTCCAAAGCCTTGGGGATAAACTCAAAGTCCACGACACTCTCGATGCCGCACGATCTAATTTTCTTCCATACGTCAGGTATTTATGGCCTACATACTACAATGACGATGGTTCGATTAGATCGGGATTTATTCCCGGTGCCCACCACAAAATCGTAGCAGAGAAATTTGACCGCATCATTTCAGGCGATCTCAAGCGGCTCATTATCAACATGCCGCCGCGGCATACGAAATCTGAATTCGCTTCGGTTTACCTCCCTTCATATTTTGTAGGAAAGCGGCCTGACGGCTACGTCATGCAGGCCACTCACTCGAGCGAGTTGTCGCTGAAGTTCGGCGGAAAGGTTAGAGATCTTGTCAGAAAACCCGAATACCAATTGCTCTTCCCGGGAACAGCCCTCAAGGCAGACGCCATGGCCAAGGGCAAATGGCAGACATCGGCCGGCGGAGAGTATTACGCCGCTGGAGTCGGTACGTCCATTGCAGGTCACGGAGCCGACCTATTTATCATTGATGACCCGCATTCAGAAAAGCATGCCGAATCACCTGCGGTTCTCGATGGTCATTACGAGTGGTACAGGGGTGGACCCAGACAGAGACTCCAACCAGGAGGGGCCGTAGTCCTCGTAATGACGAGGTGGACGAAGAAGGATCTGACGGCCCGTGTGCTGAATGCCATGGGTGAGGAATTCGCTGACGAGTGGGAGGTGGTCGAATTCCCGGCCATACTCAATAACGGCAGATCCCTCTGGCCAACCTATTGGCCAAAAGAGCAGCTCCTTGCCACCAAGGCATCTATCGGTACTGCCAAGTGGCTGGCTGAATACATGCAGAATCCCACAGCCGAGGAGGGAGCAATCCTCAAGCGCGAGTGGTGGCAGAAGTGGAAGCATGACGATCCGCCCGAGGTTGATTATGTTCTTCAATCCTACGACACGGCTTTTCTCGCTGATGAGACAGCTGACTTTTCTGCCATCACCACATGGGGAGTTTTCCAGCTTGAGAAGGGCGACCCTCAGATGGTCATACTCCTGGACGCGCAGAAGGGCCGGTGGGAATTCCCAGATCTAAAGAGGATTGCCCTGGCCGAGCATAAGAAGTGGAACCCGGACATGACGATCATCGAGAACAAGGCTTCAGGCACATCGCTCATTCAAGAGCTCAGGGCTACTGGAATTCCTGTTGTTAAATTCAATCCGATCAAAGGAAAAGATAAGGTAGCCAAGGCAAATTCCGTGGCACCCATGTTTGAGTCGGGTATGGTGTGGGCGCCAGAAAAGAATTTTGCCAGCGATGTCATTGAAGAATGTGCTGATTTCCCGTATGGAGATCATGACGATTATGTTGACAGCACGACACAAGCTATGTTGAGATTCCGGCAAGGCGGGTTTATTATTAATCCCGATGACTACGAGGAAGATGAAGAACCTGGGAGAAAGAAGCGAAGAAAAGCTTTTTATGCATAAAATATAGGGAGCCAATTGGGGTGGTTTCCGCGGGAGATGTAAATGGCGATAGAGCCTGTTCTCGAAGCGGGGTATCCCCCCAACGAAGACGCGGAACTCGAAAATGAACTCGAGGAAATCGAGGTTGTTGACGAGGGCGCAGAACCAGAACCGGAAGTTGACGAAGAAGCCATGACTGCCGCTGCCGCCGCCATGGAGCATGACGCCAATCTGGCAGATCATCTCGATAAAGACACCCTTACAAAAATCTCCTCAGATCTACTCAAATCGATAGATGACGATAAATCTGCCCGAAAAGACTGGGAGAAGACCCTTGAAAAGGGCCTTGAGCTTCTGGGCACAGCTTACGAAGAGCATGGTGAATTATTCGAAGGTGCTTCTGGTGTCGTTCATCCCCTCCTGTCCAAGGCTGTGGTTCAGTTTCAGGCTCAGGCATACGGAGAACTTTATCCTGCGGGAGGGCCAGCAAAGGCTCATATCGTGGGCGTTGCGAACCCATCCATGGTTCAGCAGGGTGAGCGGGTAAAGGATTTTATCAACTACCTGGTCACAGAGGAGATGGAAGAATTCGAAGAGGAATTCGACAACCTCCTCTTCAGGCTTCCCATTGATGGTTCAGCATTCAAGAAGACTTACTGGGATGACGCTCTTGGCCGTCCGGCCTCAAGGTTTGTTCTAGCTCACGACCTAATCGTACCCTACACAACCAACGACATCAGGACATGTACGAGATTCGCGCACGAGGTGGAAATGTCCATCAACACGATGGATATGATGATGGCCTCTGGTGCTTATCTGGACATAGATCTGGGCGAACCGGAAGAGGAAACTGTCTCAGAGCTTGAAGAAACCGACCTTGATGTTCAGGGGATAACAACCTCGAACGAAAGGGAAGAATACACCCTGTTCGAAGTGCATGTGACGATGGTCATGGAAGGCTTCGAGGAAGAGTCTCAGGGCGTTGGCGTTCCATACATAGTCACAATCGAAGAGGGATCCAGGAAGATTCTGGCCATTCGCCGGAACTGGAACGAGGGTGACGAAAGCAAGAAAAGAAAAAGCTACTTCTCTCATTACAAATTCATGCCTGGCCTTGGATTCTATGGCTTCGGCCTGACGCATATGATCGGAAACCTCTCGATCACAGCGACTGCTCTTCTCAGAATGCTCATCGATGCGGGTGTATTCTCGAACCTACCGGGTGGATTCAAGGCCAAGGGGATGCGGATTCGCGGCGATAATGAACCCATCAAGCCGGGCGAGTTTAGGGATGTTGACGTTCCTGGCGGCAACCTGAAAGAGCAAATTATCCCGCTTCCGTTCAAGGAGCCATCCAGCACCCTTCTCCAGCTTCTTGGAATGATCATCGAGGCTGGCAATGACTTCGCTTCCTCAACGAACGAGAAGATTGCCGATTCCAACGAGCAGGCCCCGGTAGGAACAACGATAGCCCTGCTTGAGCAAGGCCTCAAGGTGATGTCGGGCGTCCATAAGAGATGTCACCGGGCGCAGAAAAATGAGCTAAGGAATCTGAATCGAATCGTTGGAGAGAATTACACCGAATACCCATACGAGGTTTCAGGTAAAAGTAGGGATGTTCTGGCAGAAGATTTCAATTCCAAGGTCGATGTTCTTCCCGTCTCAGATCCTAACATTTTCTCAATGACACAGCGCGTGTCGATGGCGCAAACAGAATTGCGGATGGTCACATCCGATCCTGAACTACACGGCAAGAAGGGAAAGCATGAAGCCTACCGTAGGATGTATTCCGCTCTTGGCGTTCAGGACATCGAAGCCATACTTCCCCCTCCAGAAGAACCCAAGCCAAAGGATCCGGCCACGGAAGCTTCCGAGGCCCTGACCGGCGAACCGATGTATGCATTCGAGGGGCAGGATCACGCTACGCATATTGATGTACATGTAGCCTGCATGTCCCTGCCGACCATGATCAATCCTGTTGTCCAGCTTTCCTTTGAATCTCACATTCTCGAACATATGGCCCTGCAAGCAAAAGAGCAGGCTGATCAGGAATTCGAGCAGAGGGTGGAGTCTATCTCCAAGCTTTCTCCTGAGGTTCAGCAGGGTGCAGCTCAAAGCCTTGAAAAAGAAAAGAGCGCATTTATTGCTGACGCCGTTGGCAAGCTGATCGACAAGTACGCCGAGATGAGAAAAGAGGCTGGCGCCGGTCAGGACGAGGATCCGCTGGTTACCATCAGGAAACAAGAATTGGCCATCAAGACAGAAGAGCTTCGTCAGTCGGCCAAGAAGGATGCCGATAAAATGGCCTTTGATCGTGAGCGTGGCCAGGCCGCGGACGTTCTTGGCTTCAAGAGAGACGCTACCGCAAAGTATACAAGTGACCAGAGAACGCAGGTAGCAAGAGAGCGAATCGCTTCGAGCGATGAACAGAAGGAAGATTCGATTGAAAGCGCAGAGAAGATAGCTCGAATGCGTCCTAGCGGAGGCGGCGAATAATGGCCGTAATGATGAACGATGATTCAAAACTCGCTCATATTGTCGGGAAGACAATGGATGAGCGCACCGAGGACATCCAGACGTATCTGATGTCTGGACAACTCAAATCGATGGATGAGTACGCAGCCCTTATGGGTGAAGTCAAATTCATCGCACACCTTGAGGATGAGATCCGAGAGGCGAACAAGGAGAACGAGGAAGATGAGCTTTATACCGGGCCAGGGAAGAGTTGAAGACGAGGAGAGCGCAAAGCTTTCCGGGGATGAGTTTGCTTCTGCTTTTGGGACAGCTGTAGTCCCAGACGAAGAACTTGCTGATGTCAGCATGGAAGCTCTTGGTGATGATGCGTGGGCAAGAGTCCCTCAGCCTGTTGGGTGGCGAATCCTTGTTCGGCCATACATGGGGCAGCGGGTTTCGAAGGGCGGCATCCATCTGGCCGACTCAGGAACCACCAAGGAAGCACTGGCTACCGTGGTGGCCAAGGTCTTGAAGATGGGATCCATTTGCTACAAGAACCCACGGAAATTCGACCTCAATCCAGAGACGGGTAAGATCGATCCCTGGTGTGAGGAGGGCGAATGGGTGGTCATCGGTAAATATTCCGGTGCAAGGTTCAGACTTTACTTCAACACCGGGGAAAACCCGGAGGTTCGCATTATCAACGATGACGAGGTCATCGCAAAGATTCTCGATCCTGACGATGTCAGGACGCTTTAGGAGGAAGGATCATGGCGGCAGAAGAAGGTATCGTTGCCGAGGAGCAGGAACAGGCTAATTTCGCGGCAACGCAGGAAGACGAAAACACCGAGGAAAGCACATCCTTTGATGTTGATGAGGATAAGGGCGAAGCTGTCGTTGTCAAAGATCCTGAGGAAGAAGACCAGGATGACGAGGAGGTTCGCGGCAAGAAGGGTGAGATCCCGCCCGAGAATGCGACAGATGAGGACAAAGAGCTCAGTGAGCATAGCAAACGGGTAGAAAAAAGAATCAATCAGCTTACATACAAGGCGACTCAATCAAAGAACGCCGAATCGGAGGCAATGAATTACGCTAAGGGACTTCATGCTGAAAATGAGGATCTCAAGAAGCGATTGAAGGGCCAAGAAAATGTGTCTGTCACTGAGGCCGAAGAGAGAAATAAAAGTCAGATGGCCGAGGCTCGAACGGCTCTCAGGACGGCACATACTGTAGGAGATCCAGATGGAATCGCTGATGCTACCGAATTAATTGGCAAATTGGCCGCAGATGCCAATGTTATTCAGAGGGTTAAAAATCGAAGAGCATCGACTGAATCGCAGGAACAGCCGCCAAACAGGGGAATTGAGGGAAGAGATCCCGCTCCGCCGCCGCCCGAGGATACCCGTACATTAAGGGATATCGATCCAAAGGCTGCTGACTGGGTCGAGAAAACCGAGTGGTTTGGCAATCACCAGGGCATGACCGATTATGCCATGCAACAGCACTACGAACTTGAATCACAGGGGGTTGACCTCCACAGCGATGGATACTATGCTGAAATTGAAAAACGTGTCGAGAGCATGTTTCCACACATGTTCAAAGGCAACGCAGGATCACCTGAAGCACCCGCCGGTTCCGGCGCATCTGAATATGTAGGTGGGACAAAGCCAAAACAGACCGTGGCTCCCGCTGGTAGTTCTTCCGGGTCTGCTCGTAGCAAAAAGGGTAGTACAAGGGTCGAGTTGTCACCGTCTGAAAAGGCCGTGGCTAGAGGCATCGGAGTATCATACGAAGCCTATGCTCGTGAGAAGTTAAAACGACAGAGAGAAGAGGAGGCAGAAAATGCCTGATGAGAACGAAAGTGCCTTCGGGCTTGAGGATGATGGCGATACAGAGAATAACGACACGGCTAATTTAGCTGCCGGCGCGTTTGAAGCTCCGCCATCAGATCCAACACCTTTCGCAGAACCGCCAGCTACAGCTGTAGCTGATGAGCCTGAGTACGAACCTGCGCTTGTACAGGATGCTCCGGCTGGAGATATCGAAGCTCAGATGCAGAGCATCGAAGAAATGGAAATGCCCAAAGACAGGGCAGATATGCTTCGCAATAACCATGAGCGTCCGAAGTCGTGGGCGCCGCCATCCCTCCTGACAGCCCCGAAACCACCCCCAGGATATCACCACAGATGGATCAGGTGTGAAGTACGGAATGTCTGGGATTCCAAGAATGTGTCGGCCCGGTTCCGCGAAGGATATGAACCTGTCGTAAGACAAGATTATCCCGACTTTGTGTGCCCAACCATCGAAGATGGCAAGCATGCCGGTGTCTTCATGACCGGCGGCTTGATGCTTTGTCGGATTCCGGTTGAAATCGTGAAGCAAAGAAACGGTTATTTTGAACGAAGAAACGAACAGGCAGACCAGGCCGTGGATAATGATCTGCTGAAGGCAAACGATCCACGCATGCCCTTCGACCAATCACAAAGAAATACGAGAGTTACTTTTGGTGCCGGAAGGGCAAGTGCTTAACCCTATACCCTAACCTAAGGAAAAGAAGATCATGGCTAACAACGATAACCCTTTTGGACTGCGACCTGTCCGTTGCCTTGGCGGCGACTACACGGGCGCAGTGAATCCGTATCAGATCGCCGATAACTACAATTCCGCGAACTCCGGTATTTTTACCGGGGATCCGGTCATTGGTCTGTCAACCGGTTACATCGCCCTTAGTGCGGCGGCGCCAACGGTTGATATCCTTGGCGTGTTCACCGGGTGCAAATACATTGACCCGAATTCGGGCACTCCAACCTGGAAAGGGTATTACCCTGACTCCACGAATATCACCGTTGGCACCATCGAAGCTTACATCATCGATGATCCGATGGTTGTGTACGAGGTTCAGTGTGACGGGATTTTGACTTTCGCCGACACGTTTGGGAACGCCACATTTACCCTTACTGACGGCGACACGAAATCCGGCCGATCCAGGGTTGAACTCGACCACAGCGAAATTGCCGCAACGAGTACTGATCCGTTGAAGATTATCGGCATTTCCACCGACCCAGAAAATAGCGATGAAACTGTCGCTAATGGCAACGCTTATGTGATCATGAATCAGCAGATCTACAAGAGCGTTGGCGTGGCCGGACTCGCTTAAGAAAGGAAAAGCACCATGGCTATTAACAGAGCGCAACTGGCGAAGGAGCTTGAGCCTGGCCTCAACGCTCTCTTCGGCATGGAGTACAACCGGTACGATCAGGAGCATACGGAGATCTTCGAGAAAGAAACCTCCGAACGTGCTTTTGAGGAAGAAGTCATGCTGGTTGGCTTCGGCAATGCTCCCGTAAAGGCTGAGGGACAAGGCGTTCAGTACGATGACGCTTCCGAGGCGTGGACCGCAAGGTACACCCACGAAACCATCGCGCTGGCCTTCGCTCTCACCGAGGAAGCTGTCGAAGATAACCAGTATGACAAGATCGCGGCCCGCTACACGAAAGCCATGGCCCGGTCGATGGCGTACACCAAGAACGTGAAGGGCGCCCGGATTCTTAATCGTGCGTTTGCAACGGATCTTGGTGGTGACGGGCTACCACTGCTCGACACCGCGCACACCCTCCAGTCTGGCGGAACCTGGGCGAACGAACCCACGACTGCCTCTGACCTGAACGAAACCTCTCTCGAGAACGCGATCATCGACATTTCGCTGTTCACCGATGAGCGGGGCCTGACGGTTGCGCTGCAGGGCCGCAAGCTTATCGTTCCACCTCAGCTTCAGTTTACGGTGGATCGTCTGCTCAACACCGATGGCCGGGTGGAAACGGCCAACAACGATCTGAATTCGATCAAGAACCAGAACGTGGTTCCTGAAGGGTTCACCATCAACCACTTCCTGACTGACAACGATGCCTGGTTCTTGAAGACTGACTCGCCAAACGCGATGAAATGCTTCGAGCGCACCAAGCTCGTGACGAAAATGGAAGGCGATTTCAACACCGGCAACATGCGCTACAAAGCGCGTGAGCGGTATGTGTTTGGCTGGTCCGACCCTCGCGGGATGTACGGATCTCCGGGCGCCTGATTTGGTTGGGGTCGGAGTCGCCAAGCGTCTCCGGCCCCACCAATAACTCCGGGTAAGTTGGGGTTTAATTCCCCTTGGCACTTAGGAAAGATACCAACCCCCTTTTGTGTTCCTGAGATAGGAGAAAAGAAATGCCACTTACAAATTTTCCCAACGGAATATCGAGC
>Ga0098033_1001040_pt1 | contig 11826 bp, 10 predicted proteins | sample 1_EtaG_FD_75049 | JGI IMG/M metagenome (GOLD analysis project Ga0098033, IMG submission 75049) | Marine viral communities from the Subarctic Pacific Ocean - 1_ETSP_OMZ_AT15124 metaG | ecosystem: Environmental > Aquatic > Marine > Oceanic | place: Pacific Ocean | collected 2015-01-07
AGAGTATATAGATGGCAAATATAAACAGCAGAAAGATATCGGAAGCGGAACAGACGCTACAGCTAGCGAGGAGTGACTTAATAGCATTTGGGAAACTATTTCTCCCAGATGATTTTTTGAGAAGTGAAACTCCTCCATTTCATTATGAGATGGCTGATGCTATTGATGACTATAAGTGTAAGCAACTTGCAATTATTTTACCTAGAGGACATGGTAAGACTGTTCTTACTAAATGTTCAATCATAAAAGATTTTGTATTTTGCCCTAAAGATGATATGCATTTTTATGCATGGGTTGCTGCTACTCAGAAACTTTCTGTAGGCAATATGGATTACATAAAATATCACTTAGAATTTAATGACAGTATTAAGTATTATTTTGGAGCATTAAAGGGAAGAAAATGGACAGAAGAAGATATAGAACTTTCTAATGGATGTAAACTCATTTCAAAAAGTAATGTTGCAGGGATTAGAGGAGGTGCAAAACTTCATAGAAGATACGACCTTATCATTCTTGACGACTTTGAACATGAACAAAACACTATTACCCAAGACGCTAGGGCTAAAAACGCTAATCTTGTTACCGCTGTTGTGTATCCCGCCCTTGAGCCTCATACTGGTCGTCTTCGTGTTAATGGTACTCCAGTTCACTATGATAGTTTTATTAATAATCTTATCGTCAATTATAGTCGTTTTAAAACAAATAAAGACAAAAAAGAGTTTTCATGGAAAGTTATAACATACAAAGCAATACAACCGAATGGTTCTCCTTTATGGGCATCATGGTTTCCGCTATCAAAGCTAGAAGAAAAGAAAAAGTTTTACCAAGATTCGGGAACCCCTTCTAAATTCTATCAAGAATATATGATGGAAGTTCAATCAGCAGAAGATGCTGTTTGGCTTCGGTCACATATTAAAGATTGGGAAGGATATTATAAACATGAAGAGGGAATCAATTATCTTGTCATTGGTGGAGAGAGTACTCCGGTTAACACATTTATTGGCTGCGACCCAGCGACAGATATTGATACAAAAGAGAGTGATTTTTCTGTTATTATGGTTATTGCTGTTGATGTTGATAATAATTTATATGTGTTGGAGTATGAAAGGCACAGGAGTATTCCAACTATTGGAGCGAAGCGTCAGGATGGTGAACTAATGGATAAGAAGGGGGTCGTAGATTATATTATAGATTTGTACAATAAGTACAAATGTTCATCTGCGACTGTTGAAGATGTTGCTATGAACCGTTCAATCTTTCAGGCATTGAATGATGAGAGAAGAAGATTAAATAGATTTGATTTATCTGTTATACCAGAAAAACCCGGTGGAACAAACAAAAGAAATAGAATATATAGCGGATTAAGTGGTAGATTCAGCATGGGTACAGTACATATAAGGTCAAATATGTTTGATTTAACTAACGAAATTGTTACTTTTGGACCAAGAATGGCACATGATGACACTATTGAGAGTCTTTATTACGCAAACGTGCATTCTTTTCCGCCGAATTACTCGCAAAATAAAGAAAAACGATGGTATAAGCCCCAACGCCAATCAAAACACTGGATTGTTGCATGATGTTTGATAAAATAATAAAAGATGTATTAGCTCACGAAGGAGGATACAGTAACGACAAGGTTGACCCCGGGGGTGAAACTAATTTTGGTATAAGTAAGCGTCAGTATCCTGATGTTGATATTAAAAATTTAACTGTTGATGGTGCTAAAGAGATATATTATAAGGATTATTGGTTAAAAGGGAAATGTGATAAGCTTCCTATCAATATTCAAGGTATATACTTCGATATGTGTGTTAACTTTGGTATTAGAGGAGCATGTAGAGTTCTTCAGCAGGCTGTGAACGGTAAAAAGGCTAATAAGTTAGTCGAAGATGGTAGAATAGGACCTAATACGATTAAGTGTTCTAAAGGATTAGAACCTGATAGGTTAAGAGCCTATAGAGTCTTAAGATTTGCTAAAATAGTATTAGTAAGCAAAAAGATGGAAAAATATTGGTTTGGATGGTTTAGGAGGGCTGTAAAACAATAATGGCAAGAAAAAGTAATAAAGTAAAAGCTAATGAAAACCATATACTTTGGGGAAGGTCAAATACTGCTCAGAGAAATAAATGGCAAACTGTATCTCAACAGGGATATGATTTTTATTTGAATGAACAGCTAACGACAGAAGAAAAAGATTCCCTAAACGATTCGGGTATGCCTAGTTTTATTATTAATAGGATAACTCCTATTATTGAAATTATGAAATATTTCGTTACTGCCAACAGTCCTAAGTGGAAAGCAGTTGGGGCTGAAGGCAGTGATGCTGACGTTGCTCAAGTTCACTCAGATGTTGCAGAATACTGCTGGTATCTATCTAATGGTAAATCTATTTATAGTAATGTCATCCTAGATAGTTTAACTAAGGGTATTGGCTATTTTATGTTGGATGTTGACCAAAATGCCGATATGGGTAAGGGTGAGGTTACTTTTAAGAGAGTAGAGCCTTTTGATGTCTTTGTAGACCCTTTGAGTAGAGATTTTCTCTTTAGGGATGCTTCTTTTATAATGATTCGGAAGAATCTCTCTAAAACACAATTAAAATTATTACTTCCTGACTATAAGGCTAAAATAGATAAAGCCGCTGGCAGTTCCGATACTGTAAGTTGGTCTAGAACCGATTTTGGTGACAGGGACAGTATAATAGCAGAAGATGTTGACAGTACATATACATCCTCTGGAGAAGATGATGAGATATTACCATTTTATGAGTGCTATAAAAAAATAAGAGTTCCGTTTTACAATTTGTTAATGCTTGTTCCTCCAACTAAAAAAGAGATGGAACAAATCAAGGCAGATGTTCAGGAACAATTAGCTGAATTTCAGGCAGAAATGCAGGTTCAGTTACAAGAAAAAAGTGCGGAGCTTGACGAGGCAGTTCAAAGAGGAGAAATGATACCAGAGAGGGCTGACCTTGAAAAACAAAAGTCTTCTAAGGATGCTCAAGAAGCAATTCAACAAATGGAAATGCAATTAATGTCTCAAATGCAGGAGGCGGCTTCACGGACAGAAACTAAGATAGTCAGTGAACAAGAGTATAAGATATTAATGGAAAACAAGAAAGTAGCTGGGCAAGTAATTGAGGCTAACAAATTTCATCAAGTAAGGATTGAATTAACTTGCAGTGTTGGTGAAGATACATTTTTGTATGAATATACTTTGCCTATTCCAGAATATCCTATAATACCATTCCCATATATGTATACTGGAACCCCATATGCTATGTCGGCAGTTGTTCCACTTATAGGAAAACAACAAGAAGTTAATAAAGCTCATCAGATTATGATACATAATGCTAATTTAGCTTCTAATTTAAGATGGATTTATCAAGAGGGTTCTATCCCTGAGGAAGAATGGGAACAATATTCATCATCAGCTGGAGCTCTTTTAAAATATCGTCAAGGATTTGAAGCTCCAACTCCTGTCCAACCAGCTGCTATAAATAATGCCTTTTATACTATTACACAAGAAGGTAAGCAGGATATGGAATATATTAGTGGTATTTATTCATCAATGATGGGAAATACAAAGGAACAACCTGAAACTTACAGGGGTTTGCTTGCTAATGACGAATATGGCACAAGAAGAATTAAAGCATGGATGACTAATATTGTTGAACCATGTTTAGAGCATTTGGGTAGAGTTTTCAAGGATGTTGCTCAAAGAGCATATACGGTTAATAAAGTATTTAGGTTAGTACAACCAGAAGCTGGACAATCAATAGATGCAGCTCAAGAGAAAGATGTAGAAATTAACATTCCAATCTATAATGATTATGGAGAAGCCATAGGAAGATGGATGGATTATGAAACTGCTAAGTTTGATGTTAGGGTAATTGCTGGTTCCTCAATGCCTCTTAATAGATGGGCATTATTAGAAGAATACTTTAGATGGTTCCAGGCAGGTTTGATTGATGATATTGCTATGATAGCTGAAACTGATGTTAGGGGTAAGAAGAATATTATAAAAAGAAAGTCTTTATATTCTCAGTTACAGTCACAAGTTGCTCAGATGGAAGAAGCTTTGAAAGATAAAGAAGGAACCGTTGAGACATTAGAGCGTCAATTAGTACAGGCTGGTATTAAGGCAAAAGTACAAGAAGGTGGAGTAGAGGTTCGTAAAGATGTATTACAAACTGAAGCTCAGCAAAAACTACTTCGTGGAATGATGCAGAATGAATTCGATAACTTTAAAAAGGATATGCGCAGAGAAATTGATAAGGCAAAGGATGATGTAAAAAATAGCGCAGAAACTAAATAATATTATTGATTATAACAGATGAAAAGAATTAAATTAAAGAAAAGGAGCAAGTAATGACAGAAACACAAACAGGTAACACTCAATCTGAGTCCCCTGATGTGGACATTATGAATTTAGAAGATAGTCAAGTTGGAACCAGTCCTGAGTCCCAAGCATTTTTTGATGCTTTAGACCAACAGACAAATGGTGCAATCTTTGACGACAACCAAACGCAGACAACCTCCGAAGAACCACTGGATAACAACAGAAGTTCGAGCCCTGCGGAAGGAGCTGAGATTAACACATCTAATAACACAGATGCGGAAAATCTACAGCAAAGGTACTCGGCATCCAGTAGGGAAGCGAAGCGTCTCAATGGTCGCTTGTCCGAATTGGAACCGTATCTACCTATCCTAGACGCAATGAAAGAAGACCCCAATTTAATTACTCATGTGAGGAATTACTTTGAGGGTGGTGGAAACGCCCCTAATAGTATGAAAGAACAACTGAAAATAGATGAGGATTTTATTTTTGACGGTAATGATGCCTTTGATAATCCTAAATCTGATTCTGCTAGAGTTCTAAATGCGACAATAGATGGGTTGGTCCAAAGAAGGTTGTCAGACTATTCTAGAAAACAACAATCCGAAAATCAACAATTAGCTAGTGAGAGCGATTTCAGGTCAAGGCACGAGATGGACCAGAATCAATGGGAAGACTTAGTGTCTTTTGCCAAAGAGAAAAAGCTCGATTTAGACGACATTTATTATCTAAAGAACAGGCAGAGCAGAGATAAGAATATACATCGCAATGCTCAACAAGAAGTAGCCAATCAAGTAAGGAGTACTCAGTCTCGACCTCAGTCCCTTGCTTCGACAGGCGGAGCACCCCAAGAAGACCAATCCCCAGAAGATTCAGTGTTTGACCAGTTATTAGGCGGCGAGAACTTAACCCGTCTACTTGGCTAACTAGGTCGAATAGCCGCCATAGTAGACACACATAGGAGATAAACTATGGCACAATCAGATGCAGCCTATCCTGTCAATCACCCACTATATTTAAAACATAGTTCGGGACTGACAGAGGGAGGCTCAGGACCATTCGCTGGTTCAGCACTTAGCACAGGTGACCTTCGGAGGAAATGGAACTTTGCCGAAAGGTTTAGTGAGTTGGCTTTAGACCAAACACCATTTTTTCGCTTGGTTTCCAAAGTTGCTAAAAAACCTACTGATGACCCGTCGTTTAAGTTTACCGAAAAACGTCAATCGTGGATGAAACGTTATGCTTATGTTGTTGGTCAAGTAATTACTGGAGACGCAGATTCTTTTGCGAACGCTGCATTCCGTAATTACAATGACTCAGCAACTGCAGCAGCTAACGAAGCCATCGCGACTGGCGATACTGTGAAATTGTATATGGCTACAGATTATGAATCGGCTGGAAATATTCAGAATATTTTTGGTCAATCCACTGGAGCTATTGCAGTTGGTGCAGCAGGTACAGCCCCCGAATTCCTATTACCTAACCAGATTCTTCAGGTTAATTTGTCCTCTACCGCACAAGGTGGAGCGACATCTGGAGTTGTTAGTGGTTATGCATTAATTCAGATTACAGCAGTTACTGCTGCTGAAGTTGATAAAGCTGACTCAGTTGACGAAAGTATAATGATATGCAAATTGGTAACAGGGACAGTGATTAAAGCTGCTAGTGGAGAATTATGTTCTTATGTAGGTGATAAACCTAAAACACAAGTCTATGATAAAGACGTTTCTGGCGGAAAGCTAGGAGTTAGTCTTGAATCAATGAGGTCTTATGTTGTAGGTAATGCTTACGAAGAAGGTTCTTCATTAATGGGAAAAACCTGGAAAGATAACCCTTACAGTACTGGTTATGGACAAACTCAGATTTTTAGGTCTGAATTTGGTATGACTAATACTGCTCGTGCAACTGTTCTTAAATATGAACCCAATGAATGGGCTCGTGTTTGGAGAGACAAGTTAATTGAGCATAAGTGGGAAATCGAACAAACAGGTTTGTTTGGCTCACAGTATACCGACTCTTCTGCTGAAATCAACTATACACAAGGCGCAGTTGACTATATATCTAACTACGGTAATGTATTCTCATGGTCCACAAGTAAGACTGTTGACAGTTTTATGGATGACATGAGTTCATACATTGACCCGCGTTATAATAGTTCAAAAGCAACTGTGTATTTTTGTAATACGCAAGTATACAACTGGCTTCATAAGCTAGGTGGATACTTTAAGAATAATCTATCTATTGGACAGGTTGATGGGACTGATAATAACAGCCAACTGTTCAGTGCGGATTTAGCGATTACTGGCAGAAAAAAGGTACTTGGACTTGACATGACGAAAATCAGTACACCTTTAGGTGATATGAGTGTGGTCAGGAATATTGCTCTCGATAGGAGCTCAGTTAAGATTCTTGGTATTAACATGGGGAACGTTAAGTATCGTCCTCTAGTCGGAAACGGCGTTAATCGGGACACCTCGATTTATGTTGGAGTACAGTCACTAGAGAACACTGGTACTGACAAACGTGTTGATATGATTCTTACAGAAGCTGGTTTCGAATGGCAAATGCCCGAATCACACGCTGTTTGGAGTTAAAATCCAACAAAAGTATGCGGTGAAGGGGTGTGAATTCGTTCGCCTCCTTTCTATTTGCATCCCTGACCCGTATATAGAGAAATAAAATGAAAATTTGGGAAAAAGTTAATAACATAACAGGAAATGCTTCTAAGGCTAGATTCTTAGTAGAGTATATAAATGCAGGTGCTAAATTTATACTTTCAGCCTTGCCTGAGAAGTTTCTATGGACTGTCGCTAGTGAAACAGAGATAAATGGATGGGATAGTGACGGCAACGATATTATAGGGGAAGGTTCGTCTATTGCTTTTGATAAGATACTAGCAGTATATAGATATGACGGTACCGATTCAAATGGTAATCAAAAAAAGAGGGTTGCAGCTGAAGCTCCTGATAATAACATACATATTTTTGATGAATCTAATAGTCTTCTTAAAGCGACGAATATGTTCCCCAAATATTATAAGTTAGGGGGAAAGATTTTTATAAAACCAGACCCTGACTATAATGCTCAAGAAGGAGTTGGCAATGACCATGCGTATTATAAATTGGGTGATAGTGAAGTAACGGTAATAGACCCAGAATCAGGAGACAAGGGAGTAATTGTATATTCTGCCCCTCCAATTATAGATGAGAATGATGATGCTTGGATATTGACAGAGTATGAGAATATAGCGATTCTATACGCTGGTTCTTTAGATTATTTAAGATTAAGTAGTGAATATAGAGATTTATGTAAAGCAGAGGTCGATGAAGTAGTTGGTGATTCTGGTCTCTTATCTAGTTACAGGTCGGCTATCCCCACTCCTGACCTCACAACAGCAACTGATGGTTCTACTGGGGTACAAATTCCTTCAAAGATATTAAGTTTTAGTGTAGGGACAGGTTTACCATCGTTCTCATTTAGCGGTACTCTTCCACAAGATTTTGTTATTTCATCATCTTTACCTAGTGCAATAGTATTAACTAAGGAACTCCCAAGTTTTTCATTTGCTGAGTCTCTACCTAGTGATTTTGAACTTACTGAGGGTCTTCCTACTAGTGATGTGACTGTCGGGACTACATTACCTTCATTTTCATTTACGGAGGCTTTACCAGCTGCTTTTTCAACACCTACGACTACTTTACCCACATTTAGTTTCACTGGAGCCTTACCTACTCCTATTAATGTAACTACTACATTACCAACAGGTTCTTTTACTAAATCACTACCATCTTCTATATCAATAAGTGCAGTGGCTCCTAGTGATATAAATGTAACAGAAGCATTACCGACATTCAGCTTCTCAGGCTCACTACCTAGTGAAATAGTAGTTGGAGAATCTCTCCCAGATGATATTGTTGTCACTTCTGATTTACCGTCATTTAATGTTACAACTTCATTGCCTTCAGATTTTGAAGTGAGTTCAACTTTACCTGAATTTTCTATAGCACAATCATTACCAAGTGAAATTCAAGTATTAACTAGTTTACCAAATGATTTTGCACCAGCAGAGAGTCTACCATCAGCGTTTACTACGACACAATCTGTACCAACTGTAACAGAATTAAGTCATGTATTCTCTCCTGATGTAATAGATGATGCTTTAACTAAAGCAGAAGGATTAATAGATGGAAGCGAAATTACTACAAATGCTCAGGAATGGTTAGACGATGAAGACGTAGAAATGGCTGGGGCTACGGTAAATGTAGCGGCTAGTGAAATAAATAGAGCATCTGCATCTGTTCAAAAAGAAAGACAAAAATTAGAAGATTTCTCTACAAAAGTTGGTCAGAATATGCAAAAATATCAGAACGATATTTCTAATTTCAGTGCTGAAGCCCAAACAGAGCGTACTCGTATGCAATCTGAAATGGAGAAATACCAACAAGCAGTACAAAAAGAACAGATAAGAATGGGACAACAATTAGATAAATATTCTAAAGAAATGGATAAAGAGTCCCAGAGAGTTCAAACTGAAACTGCTAAGTATAGTGCTTCTGTAGAAAAAGAGACTAGTAGGGTTACATCAGAATTAGGAAATTATCAACGAGAAGTAGAAAAGGAATCGCAAAGGGTTAAAAATGGTATTGAGAAACATCAAGCAGATGTTGCTAAACAAACTCAGCAGTCTAAAGCTCAAGCTGATAGATATACAGCTGAACTTGGGAAAGAGGCTCAAAAAGCAACAATCAAGATTAATAAGTATACACAGTCTCTTAGTAAAGAGTCTCAAAGGGTTCAAACAGAGCTTGCTAAGTATAGCGCAGAGTTGCAATCAGAAAGTGCTGAATCTCAAAAACAAGGTGAAAAGTATAATCTTGAGTTACAAACCGAAATAAATAGAGTCAATACAGGATTAAATAAATTTCAGCAACAAATTGCTAAAGATATACAATCTTATCAAAAAGAAATCGAATTATATACTTCAGAGATACAAGGGGAAGCTGCCATAGCAGGAATAGACATATCTAAGTATCAACAAGAATTAGGTAAAGAAACTCAGCGTGTAAACTCAGAATTGACTAAATATCAAGCTGATTTGCAAAAATCTATTCAAGATTTTACATTAGACCTTAATAAATACAATGCAGAGGTTCAGAAGGAGACATCTAGGATAAGCGCAGATGTATCAAGATATGGTCAGGCAAATAACAAAGAAGCATCAAGATTTAATGGAGAATTGCAGAAGTACCAAGCCGATTTGGCTCAAGAAGTTCAAGTATTCAATACTCAAGTAGCTGCTTACCAGTCAGATATACAAAAAGAGACTGCTAGAATTGGTGCTAAAGTAAGTAAATATAACGCATCTCTTCAAAAAGAGACACAAAGAGTTAATGTTGGATTAGGGTCTTATCAGGCTGAGTTAGGTAAAGAAGGTCAAAGGATTACTACTGATATTCAGAAATATGGAGCAGAAGTGCAAAAAGAAGCTCAGAAGGTGAATTCTGGACTAGCTAAGTATCAGGCTGAACTTCAGAAGGATACATCTGAATTCGGAGCAGAACTTCAAAAATATTCCGCAGATGTACAAAAGTCTACTGTGGATTTTCAGAAGGATGTTCAACAGTTTACATTGGATATAAATAACTATCGGAGTTTAATTGAAGGTAAGAGTGGTAAATTCCAGTTAGATATGGCTAAAGCAAACTCTTATTTACAAGAATCTGGTACAAAGTTACAAGCTTCAGGCATTTATGCCCAGAAGAGTGCAGCTGCAATAACTTCAAGTAGAGATTATTATCAGAGAGCTGTTAGTGAACTTTCAGCGATAACGGGAGCCGCAACTGCACCTCCTCAGGTGCAAGAAACTCAAAGACAAGAACAGGGGAAGACTTCATAATGACTGTATTGGAAATGATGGAGAGAGCTAATACTAGGGATACTAATTTGGCAATAGCTTATATCAAAGATGCTATTATGAGGATTCAATCTACGTCTGAAGAATCATTGAAGGTAAATAAGCAGGATATTGATAAGGATACTAGAGATTATTCACTTCCAGCTGATTTAGTTTCATTAAAAAGCGTTAGTGTATTAGACACTGAAGACGATAATAAGTATAAGAAGATATCAAGATTGGCGTATTCTCCAAATGTAACTGAGGATACTAATCCATCATGAGTGTAGACACAGCTAGAAATTATGTTTATATGCATCATGGGAAGATTCTTCGTCTATGGAGATATAGGAGAACCCCCACAAAGGATACTGATACAGAGGGTAGATTAACAACTAAAGGCTGGCATACGATAGTATACCCAGATGAAGATATACCAAGTGGGTTAAGAATTGAATATACTGCTATTGAAAAGCCTTTTGTACAAGAAGACCCTGAAACTGATGGAACTGTCACTGAGTCTACTACAATAGATGAATCTCAGCATGTCAATCTCAATAGAATGTTGAGTTTAGCAGTGGTAGATTATCTTAAAGCTCAGATGGCTGAAAGGTCTGGAGATATTCAGATTAAAGAGTATTTTATGAGAGAATTTTTTAATAAATTGGCTGACAATGAGAGTAATAAAAACAAAGCATTTGTTGTGCAGGCTGTTAGCCCCTACGCAGTGAAATAGGAGAAAACTATGGCAGATAGAATAGACTATGCTGTTAGCGTAACTGCAATCGAAGATGGCACTTTAACTCCAGACTATTCCACGGGTCATCCTTTGGATGGTACTGAGAGTGCTCAGGATGCTGATTTTGTCAATATTAATATTGGTAGGTCTTTGGGTGGTGGAAAGTCTGATACTACATGGGCTGGAACTGCACCTGCGGGATGGACAGCTGGTGCTCATGTTCATAAAACTAGTCAAGATGGAACAATAGAGACTGGTGCTACTTGTGATGGATTATGGGTAAAGCATACTGGTTTTGCATATGATGCAGGAGTAACAAGTAAAAAAGGCTCTACAGCTGAGACTACGACAAAAGTAACCTTAACAGGAGAGAATGACGTAATATGTGTATTATCCGCAGGTCAAGCAGTATTTTTACCAGCTCCCCCAAATCAGACAGTTGCTTTATCAGATGATGGAACAGATGTTGCAGTTGAATATGCAATACTAACATAAATAGGAGTAAAAAATGGCAAATTATGCAGTAGTTACTAAAGTGATTATTCACAGTAAAGTAGTGGCAGACGCTGATACAGTTGCTGGTTCATATGCTAAAGCAGTGTCTGATTATATAGAGTCAATAGATAGTACTAGTCAAGCTATCATTTCAATGCACTCTGTTGAATTAGCTAGTTCTGGAAGTGTAATGACTATAATAGTACATCCAGGCTAGGAATTAACATTGATTACTGCAAATTCATATCAAGACATCCAAGTTTTACAGGATGCTGAATTTAGTAATAGTATTACGTTTGATTCTGAATATGACACAGGTGATTATAGCTATCAAGCTAAAATAGCTGCGGATAGTAAA
>Ga0098033_1001043_pt1 | contig 11791 bp, 25 predicted proteins | sample 1_EtaG_FD_75049 | JGI IMG/M metagenome (GOLD analysis project Ga0098033, IMG submission 75049) | Marine viral communities from the Subarctic Pacific Ocean - 1_ETSP_OMZ_AT15124 metaG | ecosystem: Environmental > Aquatic > Marine > Oceanic | place: Pacific Ocean | collected 2015-01-07
CGATGTGCTGGCTACTGTCAACCAACCTCCTCTTCGCCGTACCAGTCGTCGAGGTTCTCTTCCATCTCACCGAACTCGTCGGCCATGTGGTAGGCGGAGTCCAGGCCAGCGTGGCGCATCATGGGCATCGGCCGGCCATTGAGGATCGAGAAGACCAGCTGCGGGCCGCACATGCATTTACCGACCGGGTCGCAGGTGTGGACAAACGGCTCGTCCGGGACCTGGTGGACCGACGTGACCTGGCCCTGCTCGTCAACGGTCATAAAGGAGTGGTAGCCGAGGAACTTGGGGAGCCCCCGGTTGGCGAACCCTTCGCTCACAGGACCGTGTACAGGTCGGTGCGGCGGCCATCGTTGCGGCACCGGCCTCGGAACAATGCGTCGACCTCGACGGTCGTCAGGACGTCGTGGGAGGGCTCGAGGAGGCCGGCGACAATCTTGCGATGATAAGCCTCGTCGTGGCGGAAGTCTTCGAGGTTGAGGGCGTTGTAGTGGTAGCTGCACCAGTTGTCCCGGTGGCGGGGTTGGGCACACCGACCCCACTCGCTCAGGAACTCACAGGACGTCTCGGAGCTTTGCACGGGCCCGTCTCCATATCTTGTGGACATACGAACGGCTGATACCGAGGGTCTCAGCACATTCGACCTTCGTCATCCCACCCCAGACGAGACACTCGACGACAGCCCGGTCCATCTCGGGGAGGTCCTCGACGGCGTCGACGATGCGGTCCCGGTCAGGGCCCGGGAGGGCGCCGCCTGCAGCGGCCCGGCGGGCCAGGTGCGCTGGGTCTACAGGTATTTCACGAGCCACTGAGCAGCGCCCGAACGGTGGCCACGAACTCGTCGAGGGTGCCGTTGTTCTCAATGACGTGGTCCCAATCGGACCAGTCATCGAGGGCGCATTCAGTGGGGTGATTCATCTTCGGGACATCAGGTCGGTCGATCCGAACGAGGAGGCCGCCGAGGCTTCGGATGGCTTCGGCTTCGTTGGGGAAACGCAGGTCGGTGAAGGCACAGTTGAGGCCACGGCCGAGGTAGTACTCGACCTTGGACATGGCGGCGTTCAAGAAGACGTCGGCCCCCAGCTCGACCCGGCAAGCCTGTCCGAGGTCCTGGAGCAGGGTCCTGACCTCCGGGTACTGGACCTTGGCCTCTCCCCAGTTGAGCCTCTCGAACACCTTGTTGAGGTGTTCGCCGGCCTCTCGGATGAACGGGTCGATCCGCTGGGCGATGTTCCTGATCGAGTCAGCGAACGAATAGCGGAGGAACCCGGCTGCGCATGCGGCTGTGTCCTTGCCGACCTGGGCCCGGTGTCCAAACCCGATCAGCGTCCCGGTCGTGCTCATACCTGGTTCACCTCGCCGCCCTGACAGGGCGACCGCTTCCACGCCTGTTCCACAAGCAGGGCGTGAGCGATGGTCGGGATGTCGGCCTCGTCGGCCAGCCGGCGGAACTTCTGCAGGTCGAGGATCCACTTGCCCTTCGTGGACCGGTCGACTCGGACACGCTCAACACCGACAAGCTCCCACACGGGAGCGAGGAACAGGCGTGGCTGACGTTCGTCTTTGGGGAGGTGGTGGTCGTGGGCGTTGTCTCTGAGGAGGTAAAAGACGCCCGGGTACCAGCGCAGGGCCTTGCGTACCGTGAGTTCATCGAGAACGAACAGGTCTCTCTCATCAACCCCATCATACAGGTGCCATCTACTTGTCAGGGGTTGATTCTTCTCCTTGATTTCCAGCATCCACCCGGGCACCCAGATGTCCAGGTCGTCCTTGGCGTCGAACCGGGTGTGGTTGGGTACACCGAGGCGCCCTGAAACGTATTCCTCGTAGGCCCGGGCGTTGGCGAAGTCGTGGGACCGTTGGGCCGCCGTCCGGGTGTAGGTCACCGGTCGACCCAGCTCCTCAGGAGCTCCTGGCCGAACTCCCAGTCGACGACCATGAGGGTCCCGGGGGACTCTGCTGCCCTACGGTCGCCGGAGGCAACGACGAGCGCCCACCTGTCGTCACCCCCGGCCGCTGCCCGCAGCAGCCGAACCCACTTCGGGATCTCCCACCGTTTCCGATGCTTTGCTTCAATCGGGAATGGCGTTCCGTGGAAGTCGTTGGAGGGGTTACCGGCCTTCGCCCGGTCCGCATCCGGCCAGATGTTTCGTAGGCCGTCGAGCACCTCGTTCTCGAACTTGGTTCCCTTAGCCCGGGCTTTACTCACATCTATAGAGTAAAGGCACGGGGGGGGCAGGATTCAACATATGGAAGTGTCACCGTGGGAAAGGCCCCACCGGAGAACGGGTTCAAGCCATTGGTCGGCATCGTCAATGGCTTCTGCCACCCGGCCACCCGGCGGAACAAGGCTGCCGGCCCGGTGTGCACCAATCGCCTCGGTGATGCGCTGGGTCGCTTCCTGGCCGGCCTTGTCGTCATCCAGGCACAGGATCGTGACGTGGTGGCCGTCAAATATCGACATCCATTCGGGTCGCCAGGTGCCGGCCCCACCGGGGAGGGCATACACCCGGACAGCTGAGTTGAGGCCCCGGCTGTTGATCCACTTCTGGACACACCACAGGTCGGACTCTCCTTCGACAAGGAGAGCGACCCCGGACTGGAGTACCGGTTCGACCCGGTACAAGAACGACGTGAACCTGGAACCCTTGACGGCGTGCTTGACGCCCGAGTAGGTGTCCCGAACCTTGATGCCCCGGACGACGTCCTGTCGGTCCCGGTGCGGGATCCACAGTGCATGCTCGCAGACCTTGACGCCGAAGCCAGTCAGGTCATCCAACTCCAGGAACGGCCACTTGCCGGCCACCCAGCCGGCAGCCCTGGCCTTGGCGGACTTGGAGCCGACCGGTTCGTCGTCGAAGCGGTCGGTGAGGTCTTCTAGCTTCGGCCTTGAGACGCCGTACTTGGACCTGGTCGAGATGCCGGCCTTGCCGCCCAGCATCGACAGGGCTTCACCGAACGTGCACCCGGTCACCATCTGGCAGAACCGGATTTGGTCGCCGCCCTCACCAGTCGAATAATCAAACCAGTGGTCATGATAAATGTGCAGCGACGGGGTGTTGTCCCCCGGGTTAGCGACCGACCTGATTTTGTGCTGCCGGTTCGGTGGTTCCATCCCCAACAACTCCAGGACCTGGTACATGGAGACCGATTCTTTGATGTGGTCACGGAGCCGATTGTCAAACTTGGACCTCACGGTCACCCCCGGAGACTGTATGGCTGCCATGCCTTTAGGTGCACGATCGGCCAGCAAAAGTCCGGGCCCTCGTACTCTTCCCAAAGGGCCTCGTACTCTTCCATGTCGTCCCGGGCTGTTCCCTCGTGGTGTGAGCACACCCATTTGCCGCAGAAACCACGCTCGATTCCCTCGGCCAGCCACTCCTCGGCGGTGCGACCGGGGGCATCGTCTACCTGGGAGGGCGGCGTGAAGGTTGAGCACACGACCGACAGGTTGGCGGTCATCGTCGCTCCCAGTCACCTGTGACGAGGGCCCGGCTAGCCGCACTAGTGGTCTTGAAGTAGTGGGACTCTCTCGACCAGGGCAGGCCGTCCTTGTCGGTGTAACCGAGGTAGTACCCGGCTGCTGACACGCAGACTTCAAGCTTGGCGTCGGGGTACGGGAGCTTCCCCCCTCGGTGAACGGTTTCGCCTTTGACGGCCATTAGTTTGTCCTTTCTCTTTGTCGGCTTTCCACTGCTCATTGCCTAGAGTTGATGTACTCCCCCTCGACGAGATTCCGCTCGACGTGGAGCGGGCCGCTCCCTCTCACGTTCGTACTCGGCTTTGGTCATCGCATCGTCGTTGTAGTACTTGTTCTTGCGTGTCCGGTGGACGACACCTGTCGCAGCTTCTCTGGCGACCCGCATGGCGTTCTGGTGGACGTTCGTGCATCGGTTGCACCGGCACCCACGCCGTTGATACATCTTGAGGGTCCCGTGCTTGAAGCCCATCACGCCCCTACCGCTCCGTCGAGGGTGGGCGGACTTTGTGAAGCGATCGGAGGACGTCCGGGGCGAACCGTTCGACCACCTCTCGTCTCTGGCGGTCGAAGTCGGCTTCGAACCGGCGGATCATCCGCCAGCGGTAGTTGAGGAGGACGAACAGGGTGACGTTGATGAGCAGCAGGATGAGGTGGTAAAGCAATGCGACTCCTAGAAGTTGAGGATCGGTTGTCGGATGCGGCCGGTGTCCGGGTTCCAGACGTGCTGGACCCCATCAGGGTGGATGCCACCGCCGGTGCGGGTTTTCAGAAACTGGAACCGGAGGTCTTTCTCCAGCCGGTCCCGAATGTCTTGGTTGATGTTCGGGTTCAGGGACGGCTTGTACATGCCGAGGACGTAGTCCGCCGACTCTTCGCCACCGAACTTGCCGTCGGTCAGGTCCAGGGGCTTGTGGCCGGCGTTGGCCTCCCCCCTCTTGACCTGGTGGAGGACGATGAGGGCGAGGTCGTGCTCCCGGGCGAAGTTCTTCAACGCCCTCGCCATGGATTGGACCGAATCCATCTGGGATTCGCCCCAGGTGCTGATCAACTCCAGGTAGTCGATGAGGACCAGCCGGGGCCGTTGCCCGACCCGGGTCTCGTAGTCATCGAGGACCTTCGTCATGTCGCCCAGGCCGAGGTCTGGTTCGTCCTCGATACGCAGCAGGGATAGACCGTCGGCGGTCGATTCGACGGCGGACGACGCACCGTGTGTACGCATGCCTTTCTCGATGGCCGTGGTCGGTGTGTCGCTGTAGACCGAGGCCAGACGCTCCAGGATGTACCGGCCGTGCATCTCCAGGGAGAAGAACACGGTCGGTATCTGGGGCTGGTTGACGGCCACGTTGACGAGGAACCAGGTCTTACCTACCCCTGTGCGGGCGAGCATGATCATCACCTGGCCGGGGGCCATTCCACCTTGGGTCCGGTCATCGAAGAAGCTGTAGCCGATGGGCACCCGGACGATGTCCGAGGACGCCCACCGGTACAGCTCCGCCTTGACCTCTGGGAGGTCACGGAGCACTCGGGCCTACGGAACGATGGTGCCGGCGGCCACAAGGGCGGCGTACTCGTTCTGCAGGCCCAGCTTCGTGAACGCCCACCCGGGGGCGCACTTGCTGGCGTCACGCTGGTCGATGAGGAAGATGCCGACCTTGTACTGGCCGGCCATGATGTGCTCGTGGGTGATGTCCGGTGCGTTGCCACCCTTGACGGTGCACTTGTCTGTGTCCCACACCTTCCAGTCGCCCGGGTTGTGGTACAGGGCGTCCTCCAACTTCTCCACCATCGTGGACTTGTCGTGGATCGGCTTCGGGAGGCCCGGCTGGTGTACTGCGTCACCGGCGGCAGGTATGACCGGTGGCACGGCGACCGGGGCCGCCCCGGTAGGGGCGGTGAATGCCGCCTGGGCGAGGGCCACCGGGTCGGGAGCATTCACGGCAGGGGCTGCGGAGGGAGCGACACCTTCGTCAATCCCCGCCGTGTCCAGAATGATGTTGTAGACGGCCATGGCCGTCGCTGCGAACCGGCCGTTGTGGACGGCCCCCTCCCCCTGATCTTGGAGGAGCGAGGTGGCGATGTAGGCAGAGACCTGGGCGATGATCGTCCGGTCTTTGAGTGTGACGGTTTCCATTTGGTGTCTTTCTTCTCGTGGGTATTAGTTGTGGAACGCTGCCCCGAAGGGGCACCTGTCCCAGTAGTCGCAATAGGCGGCACTGCACAGGAAGCTGTCCGGGCTGGGCAGGAAGGGCCCCCCGGCGTCGATCAGGTCGGCCAGTTCCCCGGCCTGGGTCATCGTCGCTGCGAGTTGACCAGCGGTACGGACCTCCTGGCGGCGGAAGAAGACCTCAGCCTCAGGCTTGGCGGCCACCACCTCGGCGGCGTTCAGCAGCGTGACGTCGTAGCAGAACCCCCGGGGGGTGTCCGGGTGGATGAGGCCCGGCATCTCATCGAGGTGGTGCAGGTAGTAGGACGCCTGCGGGGTCTTGTAGGCGGCGTACTTGTCCTTCTGTGGCTTGGACAGGCTGTGCTTGTGGTCGACGCACCAGACGAACCCGTTGGGTCCCTGGATGATCAGGTCGCTGGTGCCGTGCCGGATCCACCCTGGGTGGCCCTCCCACTCGAAGTTGAACGTGACTTCGACAGCGAGGACCTCGAACCCGGCAGGCCAGTAGCACTTGGCGGCGTGGTAGTACCGGATCGTGCCTGCCATCATCTCCAAGGCTTCGGCCTTGGTGAGGACCCGTTCGTCCTTCTTGGTCGTTGCCGGCTGGTACATCCAGTTGAAGTTCTTGCCGGACCTGTCCAACTCCACTTCGAGGGAATCAGCGGTGGCCCGGACGAGGAGGTCGACATCGGCAACAAGTGGGCCGCCTTCCATCCGGGCCCGGTAGTACTTCTCGTGGGCGGAGTGCAGAGCGGTGCCCATTGCCCTCACTATGCTGCTGTAGTACGGAATCGACGGGTCCAGGTCGTACATGATCCGCCGCTGACATATCTGGGCGTTGTTGATCGTGGACTGGCGCATCAGTTTCACGGGTGTGCTCATCGGCGGTTCTTTCGGGCGATGTAGTTGACCTGATTGATGGTCGCTCCGGTCCGGGTCGAGATCGACGCAATCGGTTCACCGGCCCGCCACCGTCGTAGAACCTCTTCCTTCTTACGGGCTGACAACTCCTGTGCCCGACCGGCCTGGATGTTCGGGGTGAGACCCCGGGCAGCGAGGACCTTGTAGATCCACGCCCGGGAGAACTCAGTCGACATGTGGATCGCCTGGACACTCATCCCCTGGGCGTGCCCGTGGATGATCGTCCACGTCTCCGGGTTGATCCGGCCAACGGCCTGGGCGACGAGTGCATCGTCCATTCCAAGCGTGTGGGCGATCTCCCACGGCAACCAGCCGAGGAGGAACATCTCCCTGGCCCGCCCCTTGTCGGACATGTCGAGGAAGTGGCCGATACGGAGACCGTGGCGGACTAGTTCGTTGCTCTCCCACTCGGGGAGCGGATCCCCATGGATGAGAGAGTCTTCGAGGGCTTCCCTGACGGTGACCCATTCAGGCGGGTAAGCGAGAAAACCGTTACCGACCGACGTTGTTCCCTGTGCATTCGTGGATGAGTTGGTCATTCATGTGTCCTTCTCGTGGGTGTCCGCTGACCAGAGTATGCAGCATAGCAGTGACACCCACCAGAAACGGTGGACACTCGCAGACAACGGGGGTGGACAGTTCCACCCGTCGGGGACCCGTCAGGTCGTTACAGGCCCTCGGTCCACAGCACCCACGCCCAGGTCTGCTCGGTGACCACACCGGTGGCCGGACCGAGCCACGGGGCGATGAAAGCTTGCACGGCGAGTAGCCGCTGCTCTGTCATAGGACCAAACTTTCCATCGGCGGCGATGTCCGGGCCTAGGGCACGTTGGAGGCGGGCCACGTCGGTGCCGGTGGCCCCACGTCTGAGAACCGTTGGCAGTGCGGGGCCTCGGAGTGCCGGGTCAGAGCCCGGTTCTAGGGCACCGTCGGCAAGCAGGCCACGGAGCAGATCCCCGGGGCACGACGTTGCCTTCACCTGCGAGTGCGGGACGATGTCGAGGGCGCCGGGCCACTGCCGGCGGGCCAGAGCGACAGCCCGGGCGATGCCGTCGACCATCGGTTCCGGGATCGGTTGGCCGGGCCCGACGAGGGCCACGATGGCGACGTACCGGCGGTTCAAGATACGGCCACCCTGGGCCCCGGACTCGATGTCGAGGCCACGGCAGGCCCACACCTCGCCAGCCTGATCGACGGCGAGGTTGTAAGCGATGTCCCACCAGCCGAGCCGGTCGATGTGCCCGGTCTGGATGGATCGGAGCAGGGCATCGGTCGGCCGGGTCGGGTCGATGGCGAACCCGGCATAGTGGACGCAGACGCCCTTGACGTGGGCCGCTACGAGGCGGCGGGTCTTTACCGGGGGGCGTGCTCGCCAGTCTGATCTCGTGTGCATCACATCCACCTTAGCGACTCGCCGGGTGGTTGTTCAGAAACTCGGCGTAAGCCTCGGGGCTGTTCAACACAATCATCACCCCACCCGATCCCGGTTCAGATGACCGGCCAAGGGTCACGCTGATTGCTCCGATAAGTGTGCCCACAGCGACCAGTAGTCCAGTAACGGCCACGATCAGTTTTGTAACGCTTCCCATTAGTCCCCCGTCGTACCTTCCTCCCGGCCGGTGGCTCCAAAACAGAAAGAGCCCCGAGCCCCACCGAGAGGAGAGTAACGGTGGGACCCGGGGCTCAGGTCTGTGATGCGGTGACCAGTCTAGGTTACCCGACAGCGAAACCAGGGCGGAACCTCGGCTCCGGGTACACGAACGACAGCGTCGGCTCCGGCGATGAACGCCTCGACCTCGCCCGTCGACATGTACGACTGCTGGATGGCTGCTCGGCGGTATTGCCCGGGAGAGCAGTGGGACGACACCAAGATCAGCCAGCGGCGCCGGGTGGGCTCCGATGGTGAGTGCTCTTGGTGGTAGTCCTGAATCGCCCCGAGCCGTTTGAGGCTCTCGAGCGATTCGGTGATTCGTGATTGTCTGGACACGGTTCTCCTCCTTAGATAACCGGATGTGCTGCGTGCGTCACCTGGGTGGTCGTCATGTGCAGACGACCCCCGGCTGGCTACAGATGTGCTCCAACTCCAAGCCGCCGGCATACCCGTAGGCAGCGACCGCCAGCAAGGACAAGAGCAGTCCACGCCAGTGCAGGATGACCCACAGGATGGGTCTATACATAGTGTTTCTCCTCGTGGGGAAGGGCCCCGGCCGAAGCCGGGACCCCCATTTCCCCTATGTAGTTGTATTGCTGTCCCCACCTGATGGTGGGGATCGTGGAGCAGCCGGGAGTCGAACCCGGGTGCCAGAGGGTCCGCATGCGGCGATTACTCTGGTCGATACCTTTCCTGCCCCGGGTCCCGGACCGCCGGAGGGAGACGGCCCGGGAGGGGGTGCTAGCCCAATGCCTCAATCAAGGCGTGGTTTGCCTCGTAGTCGGACGGGTTGGCATGGCCCAGCAGTTCCTGCAAGGCGGCCAACTCGTCGTCGTCCAAGGTGATGATGTGGGCCTCTTGGTCACCTGTTCTGTGCCAGTCGACGTCAGCCATCATCGTCACCCTTGCCGACGGCTTCGATGACCGATTCGGCCAACCGGCAGCCGATCATGTAGATAGCCGCCGTGGCGTTATCGGTCATGTCGGCCTCAGGCCCGCCCAACTCGGTGAGGTCCACGTTCCATGCGTACAGGTCGTGGAACGTGTCCCACTGCTCGTGCGTCGGGACCGGGATGCACGCATCGGCTGCGGCATGGGCCTGATCGGAGCGTTCGCCGTCTGGTTCGGATTCGATCCGCTCCAGAACGTCGGTGACGACACCGGTCAGGTAGTCCGCTCCGGCGTTAGCCAGAAGGACGACGTTCCCGGTAGCGACCGTGTCGCCGTCCCTGTCTGTGTACACCGCTTCGACGTGTTGCTGCCGGAGCGACGTGTGGGCCTCGTTGGCGCAGCGCATCGCTGTCCATGTGGACGGGTGTTCTTTCGTGATGTTCATGTTGCTCTCCTCGTTGGTATTGCTGTCCAGAGCGGATGCTCTGGATCGTCCCAGCCCGGGGCTCGCACCCGGGTGCCTGCTGGTCTGGGGTGGGGGTCAGGCGTAGTGCTGACCTCCAACGGTCTGGTCGAAGCCGACGATCCGCTCTGCGGTGGCGTAAGCCGTGAAGGCCGCCCCGGGACGGTTAGCGCCATGGTCCTCGATCCACTTGGTCGCAGCATCGTTCGCCTGCTCGGCGTGCTCGTCCCAGTACGGGCTGTCCGGGATCTCGAAGACCGCCACCAGATCGCAGCGGATCCAGGTCCAGCCGCCCTCCTCAGGTCCGCCGCCCCCATGGGAGGTGGCGTACACGGAGACGACTTTGGCGTTGGCGTAGAGGAACTGGTGGACTTCCACCGGTTCGGCGAATGCCCATTTGCAGTACTCGCCGTCGATGTGGTGGTCAGGATTGGAAACCACCTCGATCACCGGGATGTAGCAGCCGGTCGCCCGTAGTGGCAGGAGTTGCTCAGGTAGCACCGGCAGGAAGTGGTCCTCGTCGGCCCTGAACCAACGGCCTGCCCGGACCACGGCCTCGATGAGGTCATGGTTGGTCTTGAAGTTTTCGTTGATCATTGTTCTCTCCTCGTTGGTATTACTGTCCCCACCTGATGGTGGGAATCGTCCCCTGCCCCGTCTCGCTCGGGGTGCTCGGCCAATGCCGAGTCAGGGGTGAGGACTAGTCCTCAGTGAGGAAGTGCCGGAACACGTTCCCCAGTTCGGTTGCGTCGACACTCCAGATGGTCTGGTACCAGTCGGTGTCGGCGACGCCGACCCGGGCTTCGGGCCGGACGGTCAAACGGAACCCGTCGACCTGCTGATCGACAAGGGCCACGTCTTCGGCGTCACCGGACTTCTTGTACCGCTCATCCCAGTCAGCCAGTTCCACGAGCCGGAGGGCCGCAGGGAGACTGACGAGCGATGAGCAGAGCAAGACGTCCGAGTCGTCATAGACCCGGACGACGGCGGAGCCACGGCCAGAGACACTGACCGTCCCGATGACGTTGGGCATCCACATGGAGGTCCCCAACTTCTTGTCCAGTACCTCGACAAACACGTCGATGGTCCGGGCCATCTTGTCGATGAATGTCTGGGTGCCGTCGGCCCAGTTATCTACGGCGGATGTTGCATTCATTGCTCTCTCCTCGTTGGTATTGCTGCCACGGGCTGGTGCCCGTGATCGTCCCCTGCCCCGTCTCGCTCGGGGTGCTCGGCCAATGCCGAGTCAGGGGTCGCCTCATACGAGGCCAGCGTCGATGTCAGCCCGGTACCCGTCATCGTCTCGGGTCAACTCGTTGAAGTCGCCACATACGTCGGCTGCCTCAAACACTTCACGACGCTTCTCGTACTCGTCGGAATCGATCTCGAATCCGAACTCTGCACGCTCGTCCTCGCCGTGGCCTTGGCAGAAGTCGATGACATCGCCGCAGTAACCACAACGACTAATGATCTCATTCATGGTTCTCTCCTCGTTGGTTGGTTGTGCCCAGTCTCATCAGGACGGGTAGGGCAGTTCCCGTCGACCCCCCTGGAGGGGGGTTTCGACTAGCCGTAAATGACCTCGCCGAAAATGGCTGCCTGCACGATCATGTCGGCAGTACCGGCGTCCAGCATGTCCTCGAAGTCGGCGAACATGGTGAACCCGGAGGCCACCACAGTCGACAATGCGTAAGACAGTCTGGCGTGCTCGGACCGGGGGTGAATGCGGTGCTCTTCCCGGTACTCGTCAGTCTCACCGGCGAGTTCCTTCATGCCCCGCTGGATGGTCTCACGATCGACCCGGTGGCCGATGCTGTCGTTGACGTCGCCGACCCCATACCGGTCGACGTACTCCTCCCAAGGGAGGTCGGCGGTGGCAACGAGGGTGGCGTACCAGCCCTCATGGCCGACGGAAGGCCGGTACTCGGCGACCTGCGCCCAGTACTGGACCCCACCTTCGATAGCGGTCGTAAACACGTCATATTCAATATCAGTGTTCCTGTTCATGGTTCTCTCCTCGTTGGTTGTTGGGTTGTCTCTTCAGCACCCGGGAACCCATCCCAGATGGACCGCCCAGAGGGCGGTTTCGACTTGATCAGCCGCTGCCGGAGCACCACTTGCCCGTCGTCTTGTTGTAGATCGCCCCGGCGGTGGGGTGATCCTTCGACGTGCAGACGGCGTGAAACATGCACCCCAGAGGGCCTTCGACGTCGTTGCCGA
>Ga0098033_1001045_pt1 | contig 11785 bp, 9 predicted proteins | sample 1_EtaG_FD_75049 | JGI IMG/M metagenome (GOLD analysis project Ga0098033, IMG submission 75049) | Marine viral communities from the Subarctic Pacific Ocean - 1_ETSP_OMZ_AT15124 metaG | ecosystem: Environmental > Aquatic > Marine > Oceanic | place: Pacific Ocean | collected 2015-01-07
TATTGGAAAGGTTGGCCACATGATATATATGAAAAATACAACTATGAAACACATGTATATTCGTTCCTAGGGGGCGGAATTCAAGATGCATTTTTTACTTTAAGTTATTTTTTAAGTAATGATATACATTATGATAAAATTATACTTCAATTGTCATCTGAACCTCGATGGCATTTCTATCCAATGGAAACAACTTTTCAATTTAAAAAAGTTACTAATCTGAATAAAAAAGAAATGTTTTTTAGAATGATTCCTGTATGGTCGATTTCTACTAAAAAAGAAAAAGAAATTACGGGAGGATATTATGAAATGTATACTAGAAATTTATTACATACTATTAATTATTTGCCATTTGATATTTTAGCATTTCCGTGGCATAATTATGGTACAAAAACAAACCTTGAATATATTATTCCTAACGAAGGATTTAATGATTGGTTAGAAAATAAATTAGGAAAGAAACAACATACATTGCATAGAATAGATTATATAATCGAAGAACAAATGTTTGGTGGTAGCCATTTAGATGAAGAAGCACAAAAATATATTATAGAAGATTATTATAAAGACGAACTAGATGAATTTTTAAAATGAATTGCAATTAAAATATATTAAATTCAATTAAAAAATTAATATATGTAATATATCCAAGCGGATTAGGCGGAGAATTTTTATCATATATTATATCTAATTCAATTGTCAATTGCAATAAAAATTCAGCAAATATTAATCCAGAATTAAATAATGCATGGCAAGGCTCCTGTCTATTTCATTTTATCTCAGACTGAAGATATGGATTTAACCAACTTTTATGGTGTTTGTTTAAATAATTTTAAGGAAATAAACTATGGATCGTGATCAAGTTGCAATGAAACATATATCTGTAATAGATAAATTGCATTGTAATCATATTAAAAATTCCAATAGTGAAGGTACACATAATAAGTTAAATGATCCTAATGCAGAATATGATATTGCATTATGTATGGTGCCGGCTTGGGGTGTATTTTTTCCTCCATATAATATTGCTAAATTAACAGGACATTTACGAAAAAATAATTTTAAAGTATACGTAAATGATATTAATATAAAAGCATATTGTGCTGTTCAAAATACAGATAATGCTGATGCATTTGATGGCGACAAATATTGGAAATGGATGGACGAACAAATGTTTTATGATAATGTATTTCCTGATCTTGAAGAACTATTTGAAGAACAAGCATCCATTATTTCAAATTTAAAAACAAATATAATAGGTTTTACAGTATATAATACAAATGTTCCTTCGGTTAGATGGTTTATAAATTATTTAAAATTTCATGCACCTGAAAAAATTATTATTTTAGGCGGACCGCAAATATATTATAATGTTCCAAAATGGGGCGGAGATTACATATTTAAAGGAGAAGCAGAAGAATCATTGATAAATTTTTTAAATAGTAATCCTAAAAAACTAGAAAAACAAGAAGTTATCGGCAGTTGGTATGGTAAAGATGATAAATTAGATTTAGGTAATATAGGATGGCCCGATTATAAAGATTATGACTTTTCTTTATATCTACATACCAATGGCATAAGCTCAGAAGTAAGTAGAGGTTGTGTTGCTAAATGTAGTTTCTGTACAGAAACACGTTTTTGGAAATATAGATATCGTGATCCATTAGATGTAGTAAATGAAATTGAAGAGCAGAAAAAACTAATAAATTTAATACGGGTATGGTTTGTAGATTCATTGGTTAATGGTAATATAAAACAATTAGAACAAATAGCTAAAAATTTTATTAAAAAAAATATTAATATTAATTGGAATGGTTATGCTCGATGTAATAATAGAATGGATAAAGAATATTTTCAAACTTTGGTTGATAGTGGATGTTCTGGATTAAGTTTTGGTGTTGAAAGTGGTAGTGATAAGGTTCTTAAAGTAATGAATAAAAAAATTACTGTAGACTGGATATATAATAATATCAAAGATGCCTCAGTTGTTAGAAGAAAAGATGGGTTAAAAATTGATTCACATATAAATTGGATAGTAGGTTATCCAGAAGAACATAAAATAGATCAATTACAATCACTTGCATTGTTGTATAATATACGAACGTATGCAGAAGGTGTAAGTCCGGGTGCTACAGCCGGGCAAACAACCGGAGCAGATTTAGGTGATAACCCTGATAATTATAATATTTCAAAAACAATAAGATTATATAATGATTGGATAACAAATGATTTTAAAGTTACAAAACCTCACAGATTGATTAGATTAATTTGTACGGTAACATTGTTAGATTTAATGATGAAGTATTTGCCAAACAATATTTTACTCAACCATCAGCATAGACAAGAATTGGACGACAAATGGTCATTTGAATATGATAATTTTTTTAATATACATTATATAGATATAGATAAAGATATTAACTTGGAATTTTTAAATGAAGAAACTAATTCTAATATTAATTGGAGTAATGCGTTAACTAATGAATGGATAACCTTTTTTTATTTTTTAAATTTAATATTTGGAAATTATAAATTCTCGTATAAATTGTCTAAACAAGAAATAAACGATGCGTTTGGATTATATATTGCAGTACCATACGCTATGGATATTAATGTAGAAGTAAACAATAAAAAATTGAAAATAGATATTAATCATTTATTAGATAGTGATCCTTCTCATATTCAAACAAAATATCAAAGATCGTGTAATTCTTTTTTTAATATATTTGATACAAAAAATAGTTATGAATTTAAATGTTAATGATATTAAAAAATTAATTTATGTTGTTTATCCGAGTGGCCTAGGTGGCGAATTCCTATCATATATTATATCTAATTCAATAGTTGATTGCAATCGAAATTCTGCCAATTTGAATGCCGAGTTAAACGGTGCGTGGCAAGGTAATTGCCTATTTCATTTTTTCGCAGATGTACCAACGAACGAAGATTGTGTAAATCAAAAATATATCAAAGAACACAACCCTGACTTTTCTAAATGGTTTGTTTGTAAGGATCACCATAGAGATAAACTGTATGAGTTTTTGTTAAAAGAACATCCACATACTAAAGTAATTTTATTAATGCCAAATGGTGCAGATGAATACTTTGCAAATTTATGTGTGGCAAAAACAAATAAACTGTTAGATGCCACTGAGAAAACATTAAATGATTTTTTAGCAGTAAATTATAAAGAATTTTTTATTAAAGAACCTACGCCTCCAAACTGGAACCACAAAACACATGAAACATTGGTTGACTATCAACCATACATGGAAGAGCTTAGAGAAACGTTTTTTGCTAGTAAACAATGGTGGAGAACAGAATTATGGTCTTTAGTATCGAGTATTCTTAATAATGGAACCTATTTAAATCATAATTCTGATGTAAATGAATTGGTAAGTAACCGAGCAAAAGAATATGAAAATGATATAAAAAATCTTAAACCATATATAAATAATTTTGATACTCTTGCTATACCCGGAAATTGCTATAAGGAATCTACAAAACAGTTTTTTATATATCTAGCTTCTAAATTTAATGTCAATCCTTCACAACAAATTATAAATGAATTCCAATCATGGATAAATGTTAATAACGAGATACAAGAAAAAATATAATTATGGATATTGTTAGTGCAATAAATTGGGGAGAAGAAAGAGAGGAAGTATTTAAAAAAGTATTTTCTAATTCTGAATACAATCAATTATATCATAATTCTTTTGAATGGCAGGTATTTGAAGAAACATTTTTCATTAAATTTAACACAACTACTGAAGTCTCGTTAGAAAAATTGATAGGTGTTAATTTTAAAAAATATAATGTATTAGTATATACACCATGGGCACCTAATCTATTATATTTAATTGATGGTAAGGAATTTATGTCTCTGGGGTTGACCCATGAAGGTATATTATTTGATAAAAATGTTATTTTTAAAATTAAAAGAACAACATATAATGAGATTACTCCTGTTTATTTTTTGATAGGTATAGTTAATAAAAATAAAAAATTTCATAAAAACAACTTATTTAGACTGGTTGATAAAAATAATTTAAAAATAGTGAGAGAACCTGAATTATCAAATGCCACATACAATGATAATTTTTGCATTTTTAATAATAAAAAACAAACAACTATTTGCCTAGTTAATGAAAATGCTATGATGCTTCGTGAAGAAGCATTTAATTTGTATCATCATCCTTATGTAGATATTTTCATAAAAAGATTTGATTGTAATGTTATTAGTATGCGTTATTCTGATCCTACAAATTTTGCTTATAAGTATGGTGTAACAGGATATAAACCAACTACGTTTTCTGCCGAAGAAACAGTCGAATATATTAAACAAGCAATAAATTTGCATTTACCGACAACTAAACAAATTATAACTGTTTCGTGGTGTGCTGGAGTATTTAATGCGTTATATTTAGGTTTACATCTTAATGCAAAAAAAATATTTCTTTTTGAAAGATTTATACAAAATTTAAATCTAACATATTTTTATAAAGGATGTTTTGAAGAACACGAATATCCCTTAATTAGTAATAATTTACTTCATTCCCCTAAAAATAATATTTTTTTCTTTTATGTAGATAATGAAATTGATAACAAACCAAGTGAGGTGCAATTAAAAAGTTTGCCAAAAAATATACGATCAGAGATAAATGTTGTCCCCTTTTCAAAAGATAAGTACTATGATATTACAAATAACAACAAAATTTCGAACTTATTAGAAATTTCATTACTAAAAAATTCGAAATTTTCTCTTAAAAATTATATCTAATCAAATACTGTTAAGAGATTTATTATGGCAGAGATAGTTTTTTTAACCGATGTAAATGCTCTAGGATTTATAAGAAATGCTGGGCCTTATAGATTAGTAACCGAATTAAGAGAAAATGGCTACGAAGTACAAGTAATAGATTTTGTTCAAACTCTTCCTATCGATGATGTAGAAAAATTATTCCAAAAATATATTACAAAAGATACAATATTTGTTGGAGTAAGTATGACCTTTTTAACAGACATTGTTATTAATAAAGATGAAGATCAATATTATCTTAAAGACGAATTATTTACAGATCACAGATTAATAGATCTTTGCTATAGATTTAAAGAATCGACTGGTACTAAGTTTATATTAGGAGGATCTCGCAAAGGAGGCACAGAAGAATTTGAAAAACAATATTGGAATTTATTTGATGTATATGTAGCAGGATTTGCAGATAGTGCTATTGTAGATATTGCTAAAACAATGAAAGACGATAATTATGATAGACTAAAATTTAAAAAAAGCACAATAGGAAGTAATAGTATATTCATGAATTGTTATGATAATTATGCTTATGATGATTTTAGCACATCAAAAATAATATGGCAAAAAAATGATATATTGGCACCGGGAGAAAATGTACCAATAGAAACAGCAAGAGGATGTATTTTTAAATGTGCATTTTGTTTTCATAGCTTCCTTGCTAAGAAAAAGTTTGATTATTTAAAAACTAAAGAAACTCTTCAAGCTGAATTAATTTATAATTATGAAAATTTCGGTATTACTAGTTATAGTATTATGGATGATTTACTAAATGACAGTAGAGAAAAATGTAAAATAATTCATGATGTATTTACTACGCTACCATTTAAAGTAGAATATGTATCATATGCAAGATTGGATTTATTTGTAACTTTCCCCCATACATTTGAACTGATTGCTGAAAGTGGTGCTAGAGGTTTGCAATTTGGCATAGAAACATTTAATCAAGAAGCAGGTAAATCTATGGGCAAAGGTATGTCTGCAAAAAAACAAATAAATGCACTATATAAAATGAAAGAAAAATATCCGCAAGTAACACTAGGAAGCGGATTTATTTTTGGGCTACCGACTGAGACAGCAAAAGAAATGAAATGGTTAATAGATTGGTTAGCAGAAGATGATTGTCCTTTAGATTATGCAATGCCTGAAGTATTACGGATTCCGGCGAAGGCACTACAAGATTCAAATGCAAGTTCAATGGCATTAGATCTGGAAAAATATGGGTATAAAGAAATAGGTAATGAAAATGGTTGGATGGTTTGGGATAATGGAATCATGACAACACATGATGCAATGGAAATAACACAATATGCACAAGAAAAAATAGGACCTTCGAGTAAAAAGAATAAATTATTTCATACGTATACTGTACCTAGACTTATAAATATGGGATGGAATTTCGACGATGCATTAAATAAAATACAATATCCAACTAGGACAAATTTAAAAGAAATAATCAAACGAAAACGAAATCTACAAAAAAATTATCTAAGCAAACTTTTATGAATAATTGGGTTAATTATAAAATTTTAGAAAATAATCAATTTATATTAAAATTTAATTGGTGGTATAATCATTTTTATGATCATGCTACTAATACAAAAGGGATAAACCCCCTTGATTATAAAGAAACATTACTTCGGAGATGTCAACGATATGATATTAAAAATCCTGCTATAATGTTAAGTGGCGGGCAGGATAGTTTATTAGTTGCTAATGCTTTCCACGAAGCAAAAGTAGATGCTATGCATTTCGTGTATAAAGTTTATGATAGTGGTAAATTTTTAAATGAATATGAAATAGAATTTGCAAAACAATTTTGTAAAGATAATAAAAAACAGGTCGAATATATAGATATTAATGCAAATGAATTATTTGATGAATACATGAAATTAGATTTATGGTTACCACATCCAGATTATTTTTTGCAATATTGGGCTATTGGCAGTTTACCTATTGAATATTTTTTATGTTTAGGAATTAGCATGCCAGGCGATTTAGGTTTACGTCGGGGTGAAATGCATTTTGTTTCTTCTCTTATGGGATTAAATAGTTTTCAAAGTTTTGATTATTATAAAAGACCGGGCGAAGCAAGATTTCTAACAGATACACCACAAACAGGTAGTGCATTTATTTTTAATGATTTTGTAAAACAAAAAGCAAAAGAAAAAACAACAGAAGATTTTGATTTTGGATGGAAAAATGAATTATATAATTGGTTTGGATTTAATATTCCTAAACAGAAAAAACAATATATTTTTCCACCAAATATGTGTGATCAATTTAAAGGTGCAAAAAAACACCCCGAAAAATGGCGCCGGTTTTTAAGTTTACCATATGAAACATTATTAAATGATTATGAAGGAAGAGTTACTAAAGAATATATGAGTAACTAAAAATTATGGATACAATAATATTTACTGACTGTAACGGAGTACCGGGGTTTGGAAGATACGCTGGCGCATATAAAGTAGCAACAGAAATAAGAAACACAGGATATTCGTGCCAAGTAATAGATTTTTTTGCTCATTTTACACTAGAAGAATCGAAACAGTTAATAGATAAATTTATTACAAAAGATACTCTTATTGTAGGTTTTGCAACAACTTTGTTCAGTAGAGCAACCGAAGATGAAGCATCACCTGATTTACGGAAGCGTCTTCGTTTATCAAATATTGCAACATTCCCTCATTCCAATCCGTGGATGATGGAATTTTTAAATTATATTAAAACAAAAAATAGTAATTGTAAAATAGTTATCGGAGGAGCAAAGGCACCGCATTACAACGGACGACTCCCAGTAGATTATTATGTATTAGGTGAAGCAGATAATAGTATTATAGCATTGTTAAATTGTTTAAAAAATAATAAAAAAATTGAAAATAAAATTTATAGCAATACAAATTACAGATATGATAAATTTAAAACAAGTAAAATATTATTTCATGTAAGTGATCATATTTTTGATAACGAACATTTACCAATAGAAATAGCAAGAGGGTGTGCATTTAATTGTAAATTTTGTAATTATGATAAAAAAAATACAGGCGACAATGTTAAACTAGCAGAAACAATAAAAGAAGAAATGCTATTAAATTACAGTAATTGGGGGACAACTGGTTACATGTTTACTGATGATTTGTATAATGATTCTATTCATAAAGTTAGGTCTTTGCATGAAACTTTTACTTCTTTACCGTTTCAAATTGAATGGTCTAGTTATGCTAGATTAGATTTAATGTGGCGGTGGCGAGAAATGCGAGAATTATTACAAGAAAGTGGTGCAAGAAGTTTACAATTTGGAATTGAAACTTTTAATCATAAAGCAGGAAAACATGTTGGCAAAGGATTGCATCCAGATAAACAAAAAGAATTATTATATTTTTTAAAAGAAAAATATAAAAATGATGTTCTATTAGGAGCAAGTTTTATAATAGGATTGCCCGGGGAAACAGAAGAGTCATTAAATGAAACATTTGACTGGCTTACTGCACCCGATTGTCCATTAGATAGCTTTGTATTTCAAAAATTATATATACCAAAGTGTGATAAAACATTAGAAGATATAATAGATTATAGTACGTTTAGTAAAGAAACAAACGAAACTTGGCTAAGCAAGGAAATCACAAGTGAACAAGCAGATGAGTTGTTAACTAATTTTACCACTAATGAGAAATGTAAAACAAAAACTTATTTGTCTTCTTTTCAATTTTATTCTCGCATGAGAAATTTAGGGTATGATTATACCAAATGTTTTAATATTTCTAAAACTTCTGATATTAATTTTAAAGAATTTAAAATACGAAAAGAAAATCTTAAACAACGATATCTAAAACAAATTTATGAAAATTAACGCACTTGTAGTAGGAGCAAGCAAAGGATTAGGTAAAGAAGTTCTTTTGTTACATAGAGATTTAAAACATTCTGTTATAGGTATAAGCCGATCTGGCAAAAATAATACTATAATACTTGATGTTACTAATACTAATGAACTTAATAAATTCTTAAATAATAATACATTTGATTTTATCACATACACATGTATGGATATGTCCAGGACAGATAGTGTACGTAATTTATTTGATATTATGTTTCATCCGTTATGTTCTATAGTTGAGCATCAAATAAGTATTCAACAACCTACAAAATTTTTAACATTTGGATCGTTGGCACTTACTGCTTTTAGGGATGTAAAAATGTTACCACCTGCATATTATGCATCTAAAGCGGCAGTAGACACATATTTTAAATATATTACTAACAGATATAAATTTATACAACATATTAATATATGTACAGACATTGTTAATACTCCCGGATCCGCAAATATATTTGGAGATCAATTTACGAAAAAATCTATTTCTTCAGATACTATACGTAAATTTGTACATATTGCTTTAGACGATAAAAATATTTCAGGTATGACAATTGTTTCGTAAATTAACTGTAGACGATTATGATAGTGTAATAGATCTACTATCTACAAAAAAATTCATATTAAATAAAATTACTTTACAGAGCATAGAAGGACAAATGTTTTTTGGTCTATGGAAAAAGACATTAAAAAATCATATTACAGAATTTTATGGAGGATTTGATAAAGAATTAATATCTGTTCAGCGTACATGGCATTCGAGACTCATTAAATCAAATGAAATAATACATTCAAATGGAGTAATTCGTGAAGGTTATAATATATTTTCACCTAGTTCATATTCCGATTTATTTTCATACATGGTAATAGACCATATTAAAAACGATATTGATACAATATATTGGAATGCAAGAAAAAGCCATAATGCTTTTTGGGAAAGATATTGGAATAAAATAAATACTACAGGTTATATATATGATATTGATTATGAATATAAAATGCCATTAAATTTAAAAAATAAAATTGCAAAATATTATGTGTTAAATAAACATATATCGATGTTTTGGGGAAAAGCATGTATACAACTACGTTAGATGTAAATAAAAACTATGATAATGAAATATCTAAGAAAGAATAGGCCGATATTCTTTACAATATTTTACCTAGATTAAGTATAAATCATAAAACATTAGAAAAAGCCTTTTTAAAATTTAATGAATTAGACAGACCTTTATACAAAGGAGAATATTTAACTTAATGAATAAAATAAATTACATAGTCGAATGGATTAAAAAATATGCTGTTGATAATAATTTTTCTAATCTGGTTATAGGTATATCAGGCGGAATAGATTCTGCATTAACAAGTACTCTTTGTTGTATGACAGAATTAAATGTACATGCACTAAATATGCCAATACATTCTGCAGATAAAAATACACAAAATTCAAGAACTCATTGCAAATGGTTAGAAGATAAATTTAATAATGTCACAGTTTATGAAGTAGACTTATCACAAGTATATAATGTTTTTAAGAATGTAATGTCTAATTTTGAAAATAATCTAGGTTTAGCAAATTCAAAAGCCCGATTACGTATGACTACTTTATATCAAGTTGCTTCAAGTGTTAATGGATTAGTTGTAGGTACAGGCAATAAAATAGAAGATTTCGGTGTAGGATTTTATACAAAATACGGCGACGGAGGAGTAGATATTTCTCCTATTGCAGATTTATATAAAACTGAAATTTATGAATGTGCCAAGAAATTAGATGTACATGAAGATATTTTAAATGCACCACCAACAGACGGACTATGGGAAGACAATAGAACTGACCAAGATCAATTAGGTTTGTCATATGAAATATTAGAACAATGTATGAAAAACAATGCAAGTAATGAGCATCAAAAAATATATGATAAAATTAGGAAACCAAATTTACATAAAATGATTCCTATTCCAATTTGTAAACTAACATGACAACCTGGGGAATATCTGCACTTTCGCATGATGCGGCTTTAGCAGTCTTTAAAGATAAACGACTGGTGTTTGCCTCACATGCAGAACGATACAGCAGAATAAAAAACGATAAAAATTTAAATAATAACATACTTCGTGAAGCCTTGGGTTATGGCTCACCAAATGAAATATTTTATTATGAACAACCTCTTAAAAAACTTACACGCCAAGCATATGCTAGACAATGGCCAACAGTTAATAAATTATTAAACAGTTCAATTACTGGGGTAGCATTAAAGGAACACATAGAAGAACTAGGAATTCATTTTAGATATCCTATTCGCCAAAAGAATATATCACACCATTTATCACATGCGGCAGGTGGGTATTTTACTTCTCCTTTTAGAGATGCTACAGTGGTTGTAATAGATGCAATAGGCGAATGGGAAGTTCTTACCATTTGGAAAGCAAAAGATAATAAACTAAAAAAAATATACTCACAATGGTTTCCACATTCAGTTGGCTTATTTTATTCTGCAATGACCCAACGATGCGGTTTTAAACCAAATGAAGAAGAGTATATTCTTATGGGTATGTCTGCTTTTGGCGACTGGAAAACATTTTATAACGAAATAAAAGACACATTTGTTGCAAGTATCAATGGACCTAAAATAAAATTTAAACGTAACTTGCACAGAGGATGTGGTTGGTGGAAGCCAGATGGATTACGGGCTCTAGAAATATTTGATACTGCCGCGGCAACCCAAAAAATTTATGAAGAAATGCTTACATCTATTATGAAATGGGCATTAAAACACGGTGACAGTAAAAATTTAGTATTTACAGGCGGATGTGCATTAAATTGTGTTGCTAATAGTATAATTGCTCCACTTTGGGATAATATATGGATTATGCCTAGTCCTGGTGATGCAGGCTCAGCAATTGGTGCAGTACTAGCAAATAAAAAAACACATATACGCTGGCCAGGAGCATTCCTAGGACATGAAATACAAGGAGCGTATCCTATAGATAAAGTAATTAATCAATTATTAAAAAAGAAAGTATGTGGTGTTGCAAATGGTAAAGCAGAATTTGGCCCCAGGGCATTAGGGCATAGATCCTTATTAGCAGATCCGCGA
>Ga0098033_1001046_pt1 | contig 11776 bp, 14 predicted proteins | sample 1_EtaG_FD_75049 | JGI IMG/M metagenome (GOLD analysis project Ga0098033, IMG submission 75049) | Marine viral communities from the Subarctic Pacific Ocean - 1_ETSP_OMZ_AT15124 metaG | ecosystem: Environmental > Aquatic > Marine > Oceanic | place: Pacific Ocean | collected 2015-01-07
GATCAAAGCAGCAGTCACCGATGATCGTGTCCACTGCTCTGCTCCATACGCAGCCCGGACGACAGTAACGAACCGGATGTCTTGGTGGCTCACGTCAAACCAACGTCGACCCTTCCTTGTAGAGAAAGACGACAGGCGTTTCACCATCCTCTCCCCAGCTCAAGCCACGTCCGAGTATCGAAGGATGCTCCGTGATTGTTTTGACCCGAAGACATCTCGTCCCAATCCTGGATTCTATTCAGAGATTCAGGCCTTCGCCCATGACCTAAAGACCATGGACGTGGACTGGAGATACATCGCTCGACCCTTCTCCTCTGAGGTGAAGACTGAGCTTCAAGCTGCATCCATGGGCAGCGTTGATACTTTCATTGCAGCCATTGCCAGGGAAGGAGTGTCAGCAATCCTGGCCTCGTATCCACCACCACCTGACTACTTCAAGATATCAGACAGCGCAGTGTTGAAAGCTGTACCCTGCGAGACTCTGTATGGTTGCTACCGCCAGTGGTGTGGTAAGAAAGGCCGCTCCGATATTAGAAGCGAGACTCTTCTAAGACTTGCCATGAAGGACCTACCTCAAGTGAAGGTCCGCTCAGCCAGAATCGCAGGCACCCGACTCGATGTCTACACGGGACTGCCCGCGAGTGATGAGCCCAAGGAGGGGAAAGTAATCAAGCTGTCTCAGTGATGGAGAAGAGACGATGAAGAAGGGATTGTTCTTTCGTGTGCAGAATCTTTCAGAGGTTCATGCGCAGATACCTGGCGTGTGGCCAGACAAGAATGGTACGGGCGGTAGGATTCCGTTGAACGCTGCTCATATTATTGAGTCAGCCCATTCCACCGAGCGGAGCTATTGGCAAAAACTACAATTCGCTTTGGCAAAAACGACAATTAAGAACCTGCTGAAGTCATCGGCTTTCTTTCCGTGGGTGGATGATATTCTCATGCCCCACCAAAGATCCATCTTGGAACACTCGCTGGCTTCTCCTGGCTACCATGCTTGGTCACCGCCTGGGTCTGGCAAGACACTGTGTGGTCTCATCTGGTTGGCAGCAGCAGTTCGGCAGCCGAAGGTGGTCATCACTAAGGCAGCCGCCCGAGGTACTTGGCGTGAGGAGATTCGTAAGTACACTCGATTCCAGCCTGTGATACTGTCGGGACGAGGACCAAAGGAGAGGCTCACCCATGACCCACGATGCATCTACGTCACAGCCTGGGAAACTCTCATCGATTGGAAGGACTGGCTGCTTGAGTTGGATGTACACAGTTTGGTCATGGATGAAATCCATTGGGCCAAGAACCCCAAGCGGGTGCGTGCCGTCATCGAAGAATCTGGACGGACTCGTTTTGACTCCTTGGGTAATACAGCCTCTGCCATTCAGCAGATTGCCCACGCTGTAGCCCGAAGATTAGGTCTGACAGCTACACCAATACCCAATAGAATGAAAGACCTTTGGGCTCAAGCGGACCTGGCTGAGCCCTGGTGTTGGGGAACGTTCCACCAGTTCGGTGAACGATACTGTGCCGGGTTCAAGGATGTATACGGATGGAAATACAATGGCCTCTCAAATGAACAAGAGCTACTCTCCCGACTCAACTGGTGTCGCTACAAGACGAGTCAGAAGGCGGTCGCGAAAAGCCTTCCACCAAAGCGGAGACAAGTCGTCTATCTCGATCGCTCTGAGCAAAATGCTCCCGCGGGCTTCAAGCGCGACATCGCGCGTGCCAGCAAGACAGGCGACAGAGAATCTATCTTCGAAGTAATGCTGCAAGAGGCAGCATCGAGGAAGAGGAAGTATGTCATCGAGCGTGTCGAGGAGGCAGTAGCCTCTGGACAAAAGGTGACAGTCTTCACCGGGCGTCGAGCTGACTGTGAAAGGTTGGGTGCTGCAATAGAGAAGAGCCTTAGCAAGGTGGCTTCTATCTTCTGCGCCCATGGTGGTACGAGCACAGAGAAGCGCGATGAGATTCGCCATCAGTACATGTCTGCCCAGGGAGCGGCTGTACTGGTTGGCACTGGTGATGCGTGGGGTGAGAGCATCAACCTACAGGACACAGACCTGGCTCTCTTCGTGATGCTACCCTGGACACCCAAGGCATTGCGCCAGTGGGAGGGAAGGTTCGCACGCCTTGGACAGAAGCGTCCGGTTCTCATCTCGTATGTGATTGCCAAGGACACAGTGGATGAGCATGTGGCTGACATTGTGCTGGACAAGCTACCCCCCGTCGGCACCATAGCCGAGGATGAAACTGCCGAAGAAATAAGTTCAGCGTTCATGGGAGACGCCTCTGACCTACTGGCCCGAGTGGCGGGCCTGCCTTGACAGGTGACCTACACTCTGTTATGATGTGTATATAGGCTGGTGGACCCATGGAGGTGACCCTCCCCACCAGCACGAGAAGTGAAGGGATTATTCAATGGAAAAGATTCTGCTCGACGCAGGACCCTCAGAGCGTGGCTGGCACCAGTTCGAGAGTGCTGCGAGATGCTTGCGCCTATGGGCTTGGCGACACAAAGGTGACATGCCTTTCAAGATGTCGGAGCCACTGGTCAAAGGTTCGCTCCTCCACATCGGACTGGCCCACTACTACCAGTTGAAGAAGACGCCCGACGCCAACTACTACACGCCCTTCGAAGCTGTCGGAGTATTGGCCAAGCGGGAAGCTGATGCAACCCACGACATGCATGAGAAGATCCTTTGGGCGAACTTCGTTCCTCTCATTTGCACAGCTATTGAAGAGTACGCTCGCTACTATATGGACTGTAGCTGGAAGGTACTCGAAGTCGAGCGAGAGCTACGCGCTCACATTCCCAAACGTCCCGGTAGCAACGAGACATTCCTATTCACGCAGCGCGCGGATCTCATTGTAGAAGATGCGCATGGCTTCAAGTGGATTGTTGATCACAAGTCTTGCTACCGCATCACCTCCAAGACACTGCGCCAGCACATCCTGTCTGGACAGTTCCTTGGCTACCATGTCTCTGGCCGGAAGATGTATGGCAAGCAGTTCGGTGGACTCATCCTGAATCGTGTCAAGCTGTCCGACCCATTCGACTTCGACCGTTGCACACTGGAGCCTGCCCCTGCCGCTGCGGCTGGGTTCGTCAAGATGCTCCAACAGACAGAGCAACATCTGGATTCGTATGTCCATCTCGACAATCCAATGGACTATCCTCCAGTCTTCAGCGAGCAGGTTTGCTTTGGAAAGTACGGGCAGTGCCCTGCTTTCGAGCTGTGCCGTTGGGGAAAAGAATGATTTATATTGGCCATCATACTCTGGCGGGATCCCTTAGTCATCGAGAGGTGGCAGCCGAGGACGATGGCTACTCCCGCTGGCACACCGGGACCAATAGTGTGCCGCCTCTACTCACAATGGAGAAGACATGTCGAGGATGAAGAAGGGACGCAAGCAACTCATGGCAGAGGTGTTTGTTCGAATCTGGCAGACCAGCAGCACTCTTCAAGAGGTTGCAGAGAAGACTGGATACAAGAGCACAACTCTGAGCGTCAAGGCAAATGACCTACGGCGCATGGGTATCCCTCTCAAGAAATACTCCCGGAATACGGGAGGTGGAAGTCCACGATACTTCCCCAGGAAAGGAGACACTGACAGAATCGACGCGCTCAAGCTGCTCGCTGAAGCCTATCAGAAGGACACCAGCGAAGAGCACAAGGAGAAGGGAGGTTGAAGACCGGAACGCGGAGTGTTTTTCCAGGCTGCGCGTTCTTTGGGCCGAGCAGGGAGGCATGTCGGTGGTTGCATAGATGCCTCAACTTTTTTCAATCCTCCCCCCCAGTCCAACCACTACTCCTCCAAGGGATACGGCGAGATGAGGAGTCCCTACCGGTTGGGCTGGGGGGTGACACAACGGAGAACAGATGAGCGAGCTTGGAATCTTTGGGACAGTCTTCGGGCCGTCCAAGACTGGCAAGTCTACATGCACTGGAGCGGCAGGAGCCTGTGGGCTGTTCATCGCTCAAGGTGGTGGGCTACTCCCCCTGGGTAGCTTCCTCGGTCTCAGAGACTTGCAGGTCATGTCTGCTGTCAATGTTCATGACGCAGCAAAGCTGGTCGAGAGTGAAGCACACAAGCATCCCACCGTTGTCGTGGATGATTTCTCTCTGCTCGTTGAAGCTACCATCTCCCAGTTAGAGCAGAAGCACAGCTTCGGAGACATGTGGAGAGCCCTTCGCTCACAGGTTCTCATGATGCGTGACGCTGCCCGCTCTGCTACGGAGAAGGGTACGCATGTATTTTTCAACTGCCATGAGTCGCCGCCGCGTGAGTCTTCTGGGAAGTTCGTCCGTGGAGGCCCAGCCCTTCCCGGTCAACTGCCCGAGCAGTTCTCCGCGTTCTCAGATGTCGTTGCCCGCGTGGTCTACGACGAGACAGCAGCGCCATGGAAGTTTGTCTTGAGGACTGTCTCCGACTCCCGGTACATCGGTGGCGACAGGCTTGCTATCTTTCCCCCCTCTGCGCCAATGAATCTGGCAGAGGCACTCCGGGCTGCGGGCTATGAGATCCCCAGGCCAGAGTATCTCTCATGGCAGGAAGCCGTAGTAGAGGGACTCACCTCAATGATTCTCGATAAGGGAATCGAGAGCTGGCGTGAGGTTCTTCGCCCTGCTGCGGAAAAGCTCACGTCCAAATATCCGAAGCCGCATGTTCGATGGGCTTTGCAGGACTCTCTTCACAGAGCAATCCTGCGCCGAGCACGTTCGGAGATGATCAACGACTTCCTCAACGACAATGACGACGAGTGGTAAACACTCAAGGAGCAACAACAGATGGACAACCTTACCATCACCATCGACTTTTCTGGAGTCACCCCTGCATCCGGCGACCGACGGATTGACATCCTACCTCCCGGACTCAATGCCGCAAACATCATTGAGTTCAAGCACTTCACCGACGATGGTGATGTCCTGTACATGTACATGGACACTCAGGGCATGCGTCACCGCGAGCGGTTCAACGTGGACAACGAGTACGCCAAGGCTTTGCTGATGGGTGTGCTGGTGAATCTGGGCGTGCCCGAGAGCAAGCTCAGTGGAAAGTCTGCCATTCCCTTCCACAAGCTGGTTGGCAAGACCGTGTACTTCAACTACACACCGCCTGCCACTGACGAGAGCGGCGCCCGCCTCAAGAGTTCATACTGCAAGTACAGCTTCTACTCGAAGGATCGGTACGATCAGTTGGCCAAGTACGCCAACATCAAGACCGAAGACATCGAGGTGGAGGCCGCAGCCGCACCAGAGAACGGAGCAGCAACTCCAGTGAACACAGCCGCTTCCTCGGAAGAGGACTTCGACTTCCTCCTTCGTTGAGTTGTCGTTGAGATCGTCCTTGTTTCTTTCTCCGTTGGACCCAAGGACAACCGCTGGCAGACCGGGATGAATAGTCTGCCAACAACTCAGGAAGGGATTCATGAACCTTGAAGCCGCCAAATGTGATGCTTGTCCACTTGGTGAGATGTGGAGACGGAAGGGAGAGTTCTCCCCTGTCCCTGTCGAGGTTCATCCTTCCGATAAGATTGTGATCCTGGGCGAAGCACCCGGCTCCCATGAGGTTCTTGAAGGGCGCCCCTTCGTTGGACCCAGTGGTCAAGAGCTACAAGCTGCCCTGGATGAGATTGGACTGACCCGAGATGTCTGTCAGATCAACAACATCATTGCCTGTCGTCCGCCAAAGAACAGGCTGGACGTGATGCTGCATCGCATCTCACGCATGAACAGACAGCGTGCCAAGCAAGGCAAAGACCTGTGGGACACTCCACAAGTCTGCTGTCAGCCCAGGTGGATGAAAGATATCGAGGGCGCAACCAAGATCATCTGCCTCGGAGCCACTGCGATGAATGCCATTCGTGGTGGTGCCTCTTCCATCATGGGCATGAGAGGCGCGTGCGAAGAGATCAAGATGCCATGGGGAATGGTCAAGGTCGCCTACACTGTGCATCCTGCATTCGTCTTGCGCTCGCCCAAGTGGCGCAGTGTTTTCGTGGGTGATTTGAAACGAGCCCAAAGATTCTTTACGGGTAAGCTCACCTGGAATGACCCGAAGATTGTCATAGCCAAGTCGGCTCAAGAAGTATTGGACGGTCTGATTACACTGCGAGCGGCGCGGCTCCCCGTAGCCTACGATGTTGAAACAGATGCCAAGAATCCTTTGGATGCAAACTTACGCTGCGTAGCATTCTCCAATGGAAACTTTGCGCTGGTCGTTCCAACACTGAGCATCGATGGCAAAACTTTATTCTACTCTCCAAAGGAACACTCCAAGGTATTACATCTGCTCCGCCAGGCTTTGAAATCTGAACAGCTTCAACTCATCGGCCACAACGCTGGACAGTACGACCGTCTAACCTGCGAGAAAACCTTGGGAGTCACACCACATCTGATGGCAGACACCCTGCTTCTGCATCTGCTCACTGACAATGAGATGCCCCACAACCTGGGGTTCGTCACGTCTGTCTACACAGACTTCGTTGAGGCTTGGAAGTCAGACCACACCGCTATCAATGCACGGTCGGATGAAGAGCTACACATCTACTGTGCCAAAGATGCTGCCGTTACAGCACTGGTGTCAAGGCACCTTGCCCGTGAGGTGAGGAGCAGAGACCAATGGCACCTCATGCCGCGCGAGCACTTGCTCCAGCATATTGGCGCCGGGATGCAACGCCTTGGAATGAGGGTGGACTACAAGCGGCTCCATCTCCACGAGGCTGAGTTCGAGCAGAAGCTCTCGAAGAACAAGCGCATCTGCCGAGAGATTACTTCAGAGGAGTTCAACCCTCTGTCCACATTACAGCTTCAACGTCTGCTATTCAAGGAGTGGCAACTCACACCTGAGAAGTACAACGAGAAGACGGGCGACCCATCGACTGATGACGAGACGCTCCGTAAGATGCTCACGCACCACAACCTGCCAGAGGAGGAGGCCACCTTTGTCCAGGCAGTCAGGATGGTGCGCCGCTATTCAAAGCTCCTCTCGACATACATCCGCCCATTGAGAGGTGAGCTTGTTCTATGGGATGGTCGCGTCCACCCTGCTTACAACCGTCTCCCTGCAACAGGCCGCTACAGCTCTTCTGCTCCGAATGCTCAGAACATACCAGCTTTCCTGCGGGACATCTTCATCCCTGAAAAGGGACATGTCTTTGTTGGAGCAGACATGGATCAGCTTGAGCTACGCCTCATCGCTGAGGAAGCCAACGTAAAGAGTCTTCTGAATACTATCAACGAAGGACTCGACCCACACAACGAGAACATGGAAGTCGTCTATGGTAAGAGCATCTGGGATCTGGAGGGTGCTCCCAAGGACAGGCGCAAGAAAGGTAAGAAGAAGAGTGTCTTTGATAGAACCCGCGGCATTACCAAGAACGTCTTCTATGCCTGGCAGTACGCAGCAAGCGTACCCACGATTCACCAGCAAGTGGTGAGTGTAGAGGACGATGGAGGTACTCTCATCTATGCCCACCTCGGGCACAGAGATGTCCGTGATGTCGTCAATGGTCTGCGCAAGGCTGTCCCTGAGATTCCCCGTTGGTGGGAAGAGATACGTCAACTGTATCGCAGGCAGGGCTACATCGCTGACTCAGTGTGGCAGCGCCGCCGAGACTTCAAAGATGAAGAGAAGATCAATGAGTTGGTGAACCATCCAATCCAAGCAGGTGGTGCATCTATTGTCCATGAGTCGATGCTCGAACTCGTCTTGGGCCTCTCTGGTTGGGGAACGACCACTCTGGGTTTTCATGATGTTTCCCAGGCTGTGTTGCGACCCTCAGACAGGGAGGCCCTTTTCGGGTTTGACTTCGACAAGCGCACTGGTCTGGTCAACCAATGCCATGACTCCCTGATGTTTGAAGTCAGAGAGGAAGATGCAGAGGCAGCCCGAAAGTGGCTGGAAGCTGCAATGACCAGGAAGAGAAAAGAAGGAGCAAAGCTCACTTACACAGCGGAGGCCTCTATAGGCCATAGCTGGTTGGAGGTATGAAATGGTCCGTGTATTCCTTGCACATCCCAAGTCCTGGCAGAGACCCTATATCAATAGCCGAATCTTGGCACTCTCTGATTTGCTTGTGGATAAGTATTCAGCCTATGGAAAAGACAAGGCAGACGTGCGGATAGTGTCTGGTCGAGACGATCACCAACGTCACTTCCGAGGCGACTGGACAGCATGGCAGGAGAACGTCACCACACGAAAGGATGCCATCACTGGACGAGTAGTCTATGACTTCTTCGTGGTGAGTGAGACCAGGATTGGCCGAGCTACTGCCAACATACTGGGGGCAGCACTCGCCCAGAAGCGTGGCGTGTTCCTGTGGGACTGCACTGAGCATGCGAAACATGCGCGTGGCCCGAGGCTCTCGGCGGATCCTGCACCACCAACAGAGAAGAAGCTGCGTCGTGTTGAGCGTATCGATGTCTTGGATTCAGAGGATTGGGTCCGAGGCTTTAAGCTGTGCTGTGTTCCTGAGCAGGTCCCCCTCTTTGAGGAGAAGTCAGCATGAGCGCAGAAGATCCACGCCATCAACACAACCCCTGGCTCGAACTCATATGGCTCCATGGAAAGGGTTGGTCAGACGCACGGATTGCGGTGTGGATCTCTGATCAGCTTGGGGATGATCTCACTCTCGGTCCAAGCAGTCAGAGTGTCTACCGCTGGCGTCGTGGCAAGTCTTCACCCCAAGCAAAGATCTACGCAAACCTAATCGAGAAGCTCTATCAAACGGAGAGGCAGAATGAACTACGTCAGGACAATCAGGACGAATGTGAAGGGGCTCAGCCCGAAGGGGCGTGAGTACGCACTGGGTCCAAAGACCCTCCTCATCGGACAGAACGAGAGCGGTAAGAGCGCCATCATCGAGGCGCTTTCCCTGGCTACTATGGGCCAAGTATCATCTCTGTTCCTCCGTACCGGGCCAACCAAGAAGGACAGTGACCTCATCTCACTCTGCCCTGAAAAGGCAGAGAGTGTCTTTGCTCAGGCTGAGTTGTCTGACACGACAGAGATTCGTTGGGAGCTGTCCCGAGGAAAGAAGGAGGGTACGACCAAGAGAGCTGTGTGTTCAGCAACGAAGGATGGTGTTCCAGCCGTGATGAATCGTGTAGCAGTGGCTCCGCTTGAGGAGTTGAAGGCTGCTCTTCGAGGATCAACAGATACCAGCTACAAGTTTTTCTTCGAGAAGCTCCTCAGCAATCGAAAGATCTCGATGAACACCATCTTCCTCGACTGCGCCCCTACGAGGAGTCCCATCTCTTTGGACGAGATGAAGCCTCATCTCCCCGACCTGGGCAAGATGGACTGGACGATGCAGGACAGCCTCCATGGTTCAGATCTGATGGGTGTCCTGGAAGACATTCAGAAGCGCAAGCGGAAGGCATCGGCTGAGTCGAAGGTTCTCAGCAACATGCTTCGAGCGCATAGTACAGCCGAAGCAGTGACCAGCGAGAAGCTGCTTTCAAGCTGGGAAGATCTGTTCAAGTCTCTTCGCTTCGAGCATCTCAAGAAGGCATACCGTCAGAACGAAGACCGCAAGCTGGGCGATGCCACGACCTACCGGTATCGGAATGGTTTCATCACCTCTGAGCTACGCAAGCTGGGAAGTCCAGAGAGTCTCAAGAACCTCGAAGGCTCTGCGCAAGTGAGCGAGAGGATCGAGATGTTGTTGGAGCGTCGTGTTTCAGCAGTGGCTGCTCGACGGCTGCGGAAGGAGCAGGTTGAACTGTCTGCCAAAGTAAAGAACATGGACCTGATTGAGAAGTTCCTTTGGCATGTCATCCGAAAGCTCACCCTCCCCGAACTCGACAACCTTGCGACCCGAGCCAGTAGCTTCTTGCCCCGTGGAGAAGAGGTTGGCTTGAGCATCTCCAACACCTATCTCCACGTCGGGCTGAAACGAGATGGAATACTCTACCGAGCCATGTCTGGGAGCGCAGAGTCGAGAGTGCTCGCTGCATTGGCAGCGGCCTTGGTACCGTCGAACGAGACTGCTATTGTTGTACTCGAAGATCGAATGTGGGATCTCGAAACCCTTGGTAAGACAATGCGCTCTTTGGAGAAGTGCCCTTGTCAGATCATCATCATGAGTACGATGCGTCCAAGAGGGAGAGCCCGGAAGGAATGGACCTATGTTGAAGTACAGCGTGAGGTTGAAGAAGATGCGAGCACTGCTGAAGAGATCACGAGTCCGCAGGTTTCTGACGAGTCAGTTCTTTGAAGCAGGGTATTGAGGAGTGCATCAGTCATCTCACCGGCACTGGGCTCCAGTCGCTTGGCAGATAGCAGCCAGACTCTGACCCTGCTGCCTCTGCTCTACCAGCATCTCATCCTGAGTTTTCTCCAGTGACTCAAGACGCTGGAGCCCGACTGGATGCGCAGGCTCCTCAACATGATCATGAATCTCAACATGAAGAACACTCATGCGTTCTACTGCCGCTCGAACCTGCCACCATATACCGCCCGCGGCAAACACAATCGGAATCACCCAGACGATAGTCTTTATGGCAGCTTCCCGGTTCACCTCTTGAGCACCAATGTACAGATGACATCGATTAGAACGCTGAGGAGCATCTCTTCTTGGTTTTCATTGAGCAATGGGATGTCGACTTTTTCATTGATCAAGTCTACAACAAACGCCTTCTTTGTTTCACCCGACTTGGGGTCTGGGAAGAGATCCTCTGCAAACTGGATTGCACTGGAGATGATCTTGCCCAGGTCTTTTAGCTTTATTCTTCTTCTTCCCATGTCATTCCTCTTCAATCAAAGTGTACGTGAATGTCTTGAAGCCTCGCTTATCTATCTGCGTGTGTGCCAGCAAGATTAGCTCAGCATAGTCACTGGGGTCTGCAATGACCTGGCAGCCAGCACTCCATCTCTCCACCTCTGGGCTCTCTCGTCGCGAGCTTGCCCGATGGATGTTGATCCCAAAGAACCCCTCCTCAATGGTGTTGGGGTCCATGTCCAGGATCTTGTCCTTGTTGCTATCGCGGAACACCTTGACCTTACCCTCGCGCTGACAAAGTGCCTCATAGCGGCCTTGGTGCTTATCAAGACGATAGGCGCCTCGGTACTGTCCAGGGACGAGGATGGCTGTGCCCGATACTCGTGAGGGATTTTTCAACCAGTATGCTCCAGGGTCAGTAGTGCATGGCCAATACTGAGTGACCCAGCGCCCACCTTCTTTGTAGGTGCAGGTCATCAGGTCATCGAACTTGTTGGCCCGACGTGCCTTAGAGCGGATGCCAACCAGGTTCAGATCGTAATCACCATTGGTGAATACAGCGTATCCGTAGCCCGCTACCTGCTGCAGCAGCGGGGGAAGCATCAGTCTCTTCTCCTTCGAGAAGTGGACTTGGCCTTTGGCTTGGCCTTTGGCTTGCGCTTCGGTGCTGCCTTCACCCTCGTCTCCACCTTCGTCTCCACCTCATCAACACTGTCGATGTTCACTCCATAGGCTCTTAGCCGTGGCATTAGAGCGGCATAGACCAGACCCTCATCATCAACAGAGGCTTCGAGAGATCCATCTTTTTCAACTTGGAGGGACTTTACTCCTGGAGGAAGATTCATAGAGAGGCGCTTCAGTGAGCGGTCAGTGACCCTCTGGGATGTTGTGACCTTGTACTTGGTCTCTGCCATATTATCCTCCTGCCAGGTCAACGATCTGCTGTAGGGTTAGCTCCTCGTCAAACTCAGAGTCACTGAGGTATCTACCACCACGGTCATCAGGTGCGTAGACACACTTGTCGACATCCTTGAACCCGATCCATTGGATGCC
>Ga0098033_1001047_pt1 | contig 11776 bp, 8 predicted proteins | sample 1_EtaG_FD_75049 | JGI IMG/M metagenome (GOLD analysis project Ga0098033, IMG submission 75049) | Marine viral communities from the Subarctic Pacific Ocean - 1_ETSP_OMZ_AT15124 metaG | ecosystem: Environmental > Aquatic > Marine > Oceanic | place: Pacific Ocean | collected 2015-01-07
CATGCTACTATCCCTCCAGCCTCTCAAATGAAATAATCCAGGAATATGTTTCCCTTGACCTTTCCAAAAGGAACTCCATGCAAACATCCGTTGATCAAATGCTTCTTCATTTATTTCACCATCAAGCATAGATGGGTTCCATACATGATCGTTGAAATCATTTACTAAATCATCTTGGGTTGGACCTGAAAAATAAGTATCTGCCATAGTTAGTTAGGGGTATGAATTGCTTGCAGGGAATAAACTGCTTGCAGTTGGAGTTATCATTTTCAATTGATTGTCTCTTCCTGCTCTAGCGTTCGCTTCAGCATCAGCGAACATTTCTTTTTGGCCAGGTTTACCTTCTATGTATTTTCTGCCTGAACGAGTATTCTCTAATGTCCCTGGTATTATAATGTTTTGAGTGCTTGGAATCTTAAGATAATCACAAACTCTGCCTTCCAAGACTTTAGGATCAAACTTGCGATCTACACCAAATTTTTGATGCCAGAGTCTACTGCCAGTAATTTCTCCTCGTATTAATTTTGCTGCACTATACGCATTCGTAAGTTCACTTAGTCTAATTTGTAATACATCCCTTACCTGTTGTGCATAATCCCAGGTAATATTATTATGACCATTACTATTTTCAGCAGCGGATAAGGAATGTATTTCCCCTCGTAATCCTTCGAGTGTCCAGCCATGATGCTGCGTAGAGATTTGCCATAAGTTATTAAGACTAGATTTAGTAGCATTAATGAGTCTCTGTGCAGGTTCATGATCTGACCATTCAATACTTTGGTCATTATTTTTATCCCTTATTTTTTGCAATAATTCATCTACTGGATTATGGTTATAATAATCTTTATTTTTTATTGCTTTAGCTTTTACACTTTCAGCAAATTCTTTAGCTTGACCCCTTAAAGCAGCTCTTAAAGCTGTCATATTCGCCCCTGTGCCTAATTGAGCATTTCTTGGTATAGTCTTTTTGTCTTTTTCATCAGCAGCAAAAGTTTTTCGTAATATCTCAGATACTTTATTCTCATATGCCTTAAATGATGGGAATATCCTTTTAAGGTATCGGTCTTGATCCCATCTATTCTTGATACGAGAGCGATCAACATTAGCCGTTGGTTTGTCATTCTCAAACAGAGCATATTCGTCATAGTTATTATCTCGTCCTAACTGAGTAGTAATCTGATTGACTCTAACATTTTCATAATTTGATACCATTTGCTTACGAGTATCATCTATGTGTTCAAGTACAAAACTTTGCATTATCGACTCTGTAATTAAATGTCTGCCCCTACGATCCTTCGCTTTAGTTACAGTTACGGTTTTTGTTTTTTTACTTTTACCTTTATTATCGTAAGCAAAGTCAGTCTTAGTTGCAGTATGATCTTCTATAATATTTGATACTGCATCCATATCAATTTTAAATGTTCCATCTTTTTGTTCAGTAGCAAAATCAAAAATTGATTCAGGTCTTAATATTAAATTTTGCTTGATTTCTTTCAATATTAAATCTTTATCATCATTTTCTGCTTTATTTACAGTTACCATATTACTATCACTAATCATTCTCATGAGCGTACCAATACTCGCTGATGTCAAATTCTTATTCTTCTGAGCCTTTTTCGCCCAAGTAAGTGGATTTATTTTTTCACCTCGTTGAAGTTGCTCTTTAAGACTATTGTAACTTTTGGCATACTCAATAGGGTCTTGTTTATCTTTAAACTCTCTATTATGACGATCAATATATGGCTTAAGTTTCGCAGGATCTAGTTGGTATTTTATTGTAGACTTAGGTATCCCTTTTATGTCAAAGTCTCGTGTATATGAATATCCACCTTCATTAGCTCGTTTTATTGCTTGTTCAGGGAATGCAGAATATTCCCCTTGAAACATTTCTAGTAATGTAAATTCCATTACTTCATTTATTTTATCCTGTACATCCGTATATTTGATATGATCATTATTTAACGCATCTACTACTTTCTCAGTATGTAAATCAAGAGCTTTATCTACTTCCGTCTTTATGTCATCTTTTAAGCCTGATGGTGAACCAAGATCCTTTATACTTGAGCCTCCTTCGGGTGCGCCAGGAACATTTGTATTCCCTTTTAGTATTTGACCTACCCAAAATTGTCTCATATCCATTCCCTCTGGTCCGTCACCAGGGCCTTGGGTATCAGTAAATTCCTGTAGATATGGAGCGAGTTCGCCTTTTTTCTTATAATTACGACCATCTATTAATTTACCTAAGATAAGATTCTTAGTATTTATTCCTAATCTATCTAATCTCCTGTTTGTGTGATCTCTAGATAAAGCAGAAATTTGCTGAACAACATTTTGCTTAGTAAGTATTTCTGATTGGTTATATTGTTTTTTTATTCTATTTTTTTCACTTTGACTTAAGAATTCATACCCCTCATAAGACTCTAATGAATCCATTTTAATAGTTCCACCTTCTGTTTCAATACCTTCTGATGCAAGTTTATTCATCATTTCTGTGGCATCTAACGCAGATGATTCTAATTTAGGTAATTCATTATCTATTAATACAGTGTTGGTAAGATTGTCAGTATGGATCTGGTCGATAATATCATCCGCTATGCCTTTTTGCCTTTCTTTATCTATATTACCTACAATTTTTGCTATTTCTTTAGTAAATCCACTAGCAGCTTCCCATATGACCTGTTCATTCTTATAACTTTGCCCAACAGTCATATCAGGTTCTTGATACTCGTGCTGTACCGCTGTTTTGTTGTAAATCGGTGTACTTTCTCTTTGAAATGATTTTGTTTGTAAATCAGCCATAAGCTAGCGAACGGAGTTGTATATGGGAGGAGAAGGGGGTGATGGTTTATTCCAAGTATCATACCAGCCAGAATTAGGATCATCTTTAAATCCTTCTGTTGACCATTGGCCATTAGCTGATGTATAAGTTTGTGCTGATGAGGCAAATGCTGATAATATACCAGCATAAAACCCTGCATCTGCTCCACTACGAGTTGCTGACGCTGCTCTATGTAATTGTTTTATACGCATATTAGCTTTAAAATCCGCCATTTCATTTACAGCTACAGCATTTTGATGAATATTATCTAATTTCTGGTCTGTACTCTGCATAATTGCGAGTTGTTGGTTAGCATTTTGAATATGTTGATTGATTTGTACGTCAACAGGAGTTCCTGCCCCGAGTGCCACACCGCTGCTACCAACCTCAGCTTTTATATTTTCTGCCACTTTATGACCAGCTACTCCTGCCATAGCAGCACTATCCATACCTGATTGTAAAGTTTGTTTTTTTAACTGTGCAGTTACTTATTTCTTTGCTGCCAGTTAAATTTTCTAGTTAAATCCGTTTCATATGCTTGCAGATCTAATTCATCTGCTTCTGCAAGAGCTTTATTTCTACCTGCATCAGCACCCATAGATTTCATATATAAATCTAATATTGCAAACCCTGCTGCTACGTAACTCATGGCCCCCCTGTTTCAAGTTCAATTGATAATCCGTTTATTTGCATAGGTAATGGACTAATGCTTTTAATTTTAACATTATGAGTATTCCATCCTATACCTGATAATGTTTGTTTCCTGAATCCACTAAACAAAGGAATAGGTTCACCTGTGTTCACCTGAGTAGATCTAAATAACAATTCTTCTGTAAGATCATTATATTCTATTCTAATTCCAAGACTATCTTGTACCAATGCAGTAAGTGTTAATAATCTCTTATTCCAATTATATTGATTTTCTAATGTAGGAGGGCTAAGAGTAGTTATAGATGCGTCATAAAATAAACCTGATATTGCAGTAGTTGCAATTGAATGATCAAGTGTAACAGAAGTAACATGTGGATTTGTAGTCGCATTATAAGTACTACTAGATACAGTTTTAGTAGAATGTTCCATTCCATTTGTACATAGTCCTACTGATTCAGCTTCTAAATGAGATGCTGTTAATATATTTAAACGAACATCAATAACTGCATCATCTGCTGCTGTTAGTACTAATGTCCGATTCAAATGCCATAATGTGACTGTACTTCCTGTAAGTGTTGTATATAAAGTAGGATCTGAACCTATATAAAATGTTGTCCCAATTGCAGGAGCAACTGCTGTCGCCAAAGTATTTTGAACAGTAAGTGACTTGATAGAGATTACTGAATTATCACTAGGTGCAGATGATAATGCTTGATCTAATTTTAATGAAGTGATTGTACTTGCTGGAGTAGCTGCTATTGCATATACAGTAGTATCTCCTGCTATTGTAAGTTTTGTCCCAATAGCTGGAACAGCAGTAAGTCCATCAACAGTAAGAGAAGTTCCTGTTTGAGATGCACCATTTACTAAAGCAGATACTTCTTGAAGACCATTGACTGTAGGTGTTCCTCCTATAATATCTGCAGCTTTGTGTATAATTGCACTATCTAAAAATACTAATTCATTTCGGTCTGTAACATTTTCTGAGGGAAAACGACTTAAGCGTTCTATGTAAGTTTTTGTACTACCATTAATAGTTCTTTCTATTTGTAACCATAATTGGTCATGGTCATCACGAGGTATGATTGCTATATCAGTAACCTTAGTATCAGTTCCACCGAATGTATGTACTGACCATGCTTTAAATTTTACTTGTCTATCATAACTAAGTGAGAGTAATTTTCCATTATCCATAATCATCCAGATAATAGGATTAGGACGTTCTTGCCATGATAACTTAGTTATATTACTGGTTGAGATAATATCATATGCTTTCATTGAAATACGAGTCTGCAACCATTGGTCTTCTGATCCTGAGAATTCTAATTCCTGGATTTCACGACCTCCTCTCTGTGGATATATAACTACATTGGATACTATTACTGGCTCAACTGATGATGCAGAGTAAGATGTTTCTCTGTTAATAGTAAAACGTGTCGGTGTAACAGTAAGATTATTTTCTGATCCATATAAAAAATACACTCCTGCAGAAGTACCTAGAGCAAGTTGTTTAGAATCAAGTAACCACAATATTTCATCAAGAGTATCAGAATCTATTGTAAAGTATAATCCATTAGTAGAACTAATTACTTCTGTTGTTACTCCTGATGTTAAGACTAAAGGTGAGTCCTGTACGCCTAATTCTGTAGGTGCAAAATTATAGAAATTACCTGAACGAGATAACCAAACAGTTGATGGTTCTAATGCTGTTGCAGCAAAACATAATCGTTGCTGGTATATCTGTGAGAGTTTTGGATAACCATTCCCTGTAAATGCGTCTATACCTTTATTGCTAGAAGTTGTAAGTTTTAAATTTGGATAATCCCAATAACCATTAAATGCACCAAGTCTCCATTCGTTTGATCCTGCACCAACACTACTGTTATACCCATCATCTGCATATACTGATAAGTCTGTAGCTAATTCTACTGTAACTCGTGATTCACTTGTTATACTTCTTATATTTCCCCAACCCCATCTTATACCACCTCTTCTTGTAGTAGTATCTGCAATAGGATTCAATCTAATATGTCTTCCTATATCATCTGTCGTAAAATAATGTCCTCCATATCCAGTTGAAGGAAGACCTGGAGTTGAAGTCGTAGTTGTCCAACTATCAGGATTTGTAGAGTGTCTGAATTTAGAATCTATACTTATTATTGAATTTCTTTCATAGATCCTACGCTTAACCATTACCTCCCCTGTAAATTGATTACCAGGTATAGGAGCAACATAATCAACAATAGGAGGACCAGCATCATATTCTGTCCCTGCATCTTTATTTATGTACCCAATATCAAATGCAGCACCATTTGGCTTATCAGATATTTGAAATGAAACTGAAGTTGCATATACTACATAATAATAATTGTTTTGTTGTAGGATACCATCAGTAGCCCCTGTATTTGGTGCTGCTGCTCCAGTTGAGTATGTTCCAGCATTAGATTCAAGTACATGATAAGCAGGATAGTAACCACCTAAACATACATCACCACCATCAGCAGGATCAACAGTACCATTCTTTATTATAATCTGCTCATTATCCGATAATGCATCTACATATAAATTAATCTTTTGCCCAACTTGCATACCATGATTTGCAAGTACAATTACATTATTAACAACGTCAAACTGACAAAAGGCTATATCATCGTCTACTTCGACACTACTATTAACTGAATTTAGAGCAACTAAAGATTTGTCTGGATCAGTATTCGTATTTTCATAAGGACCGTCTTCTTGCACATAATCACTCATTGTCCATACAGAATTATCTTCAGCACGAACTAAGGAGACAGTAGAATCAATTGTTCTAGATAAAAGGAAGGGTTTCCGTGTAGGACATGTAAAAAATAGTACGTCACCACTCTGAGTCCATGACAATTTTGCTATCTCATCTACGCTTTTTGTAGTATCCGTAGGATGTGTAGTCGAAAACCATCTATGTGATTTAATTACATATGGAGTTGTTACAGCTCCTCCAAATCCAAGTTGTTTATCTTGAGAGAATATCTTGATATAAGGCTTGTTACTGAATGTACACTCTTTAGTTCCAGTACCTATAGCAGCTTCTGAAATTGTAAATGTAGTATCTGAATCTATTGAAACAACAGTTGCACTTGTATCAGATGACGGATATGCTGTAGTTGTTGTCATCATATCTGCATCTTCACTTTGCCATAAATGCTGACCAATACTTATTTTAGCTACATTTAGAGCTGTTGCTGTAACAGTTGTTGATGTATTTGTAAAGGTACAATCAAAAGTGTCATCAGTTGCAGACTGATCATATCCGATCTCGAGAACATATGCTTCTACACCACCTTTATAAAAAGGTATGAGACGAGATACAGAAGATTGTGCCTCAGCAACATATATTGTGCCAGGACGCTTCACCATAGGCCCCTCAATCAAAGGAATCATGTTCTCAGCATCTTCTAGACCATAAGAATAAAACTCTTCAGGAGAACGCCCATGAAGACTTCTTGCTAATACGCCCTCAGTAAACCTGGCTTGAAGGAATTCAAATGTCGGCATTAAGAAGCTGGAGGTGTAAAGTTATTAGATACTGCATTACCAGTTTTTGGGTAATTAAATGTACGATGTACTGGTGTAGTTTCTCTCCTGCGAGCATTCCAGAATGTAGAATCTTCTCTATGCTCTGGTGTTTTATCTTTAGAATTAGCAGATCGCGCTTCTTGTAATGCCATAACCCATTTTTGCATCATTCTTTCTTTAAGGCCATCTTTACCAGTTAAAGTTTCTGAAACCTCAACTGCAAGTTTCAATGCTATTGCTTCACCTAGCAAAACATCTAATGTATTAACATCTGTTGGTTCTGCTATATATAATATGTTAATTGTTTCTTCATTTGATAATAAAGTATCTCCCTGTATCCTAAATCTTGATACAGGCCAAACCTCTATAATTTTAATGAAATCAGTTGGTAGCTGGAATGTTTTATTAAAGCCAAAAAGAGGCTCACCTATACTTGTTAATGCAATACGCTTCATCGCAGAATTCCAATCATGCATTCTTAAAGATCCTCGAATTACATCATCTATTCTTGCATTACATATCCTAGCTCGTGCATTATCATCCGTTAAATTCTGTATTGGTGCTTCACCAAGATTAGATAACGCTAAATTTGCAATACTAACTCTATTCATATTTCCTCTTTAAAAAGGGGGCATAGTTGCCTACACCCCCATTATGGTTAGTCGATTGTGTACTTAATACTTACTGTAATTGTAATACCAACAGCACTTGCAGCGCCAGCACTTGTCAAAGTGACAAGACCACCACTTGCAAGAACTAGAGGTGCTTCAGTTACAGTAGCAGCAGTTTGCCCATGCTCAAAACTTCTGTTCCGTGTACCACTAGGATACGTAGGAGCAGCAGTTCCACCCATATTAATGGCAACTGAGCCACATTTTAATGCGAGTGTACCTGTTGCATGGTTAGTTGCACTTGTTGTTACTGTTGCTTCCCATACTCTAGACTGAGCAGGTAATCGCCCGAAGGTAATTACATCACCAGTTGCAGGGGTTGCTACAGTTACATAAGAATCATGAAGTACACGGTATCTTCCACCTTTAGAATGAGCATCGCTCATCTTCATAGGTAGAGTTACTTCATTCGCCTTATAATCGACAGCATATAAACTTGCCATATTAACTCCTTATTTAATTAAAGTTAAGCGTTCATCTGAAAGGACTCAACCTAATAAATTAGGACATTTTGAGGCAATCAATTTGAACAACCATTTCCTCCCAGACTCTAGTTGCACCCATATCCATTTCAAAATATGCATACGGAGTAAAACTTTTATCTGCTCGGGGTTCAATTTTAGTAATTGGGTCCATCCATACACATAACGATAGACCTGCAGGATGAAAAGCAAGCACTTGCTCACCTGTATCACCGCCTGTCATGGTTACATTTGTTGGAAGACTCTCATACTTGATGAATTGGAATCCTGCAAAGAAGTTTGTTTCACCTTCTACTAATGCACGAATGTTATTGTAGTCTATACTCTGGATAGCCGAAGAATGAAGCAGAGCTTCTATCTGTGACTGAGAACATACACATACATATAACGGATTCCCGCCCTCATCGTATTGATCCGCTTCGTTCTGAGCAAGTATTCGTCTTGCACGAAGAAGTTTGTCAATAGATAGAGTATAGTCACCTCCAGCATTTACCATACCTTTAGTATTTGCATTTGGTGCAGAGCCATAGGCAAAATCAACAGCGATAAACTGATCTCCAATAGTTTTACCAGAGAGAGTTGTTTCGGTACTTGATGTTGACCATACGACTTCTGTTGCTCCATCCATTGCTCCACTTTCAGACTGATAAGCTGATCCGAAAGCAGCATCAACGATGATCTCATCCATTTTACGAGCCATTGCCATACTGGTTGCTTCTGCATACGGCTGAAAAACATCGTAATTCATACGACGTTGATCAAATCCTTCTACAAAGAAGCCAGCATGATAAGGTCGTGCTGTTACTCTCCTGCGCTGATGAGCGATGGCTTGAACAGGAGAATCTGCGAAACGAGCATTCTTGTTTTCAGCAGTTACACCACCGATCCGATCAATAAACTCTGCAATACCAGAACAATCAAGTTTCTGGCTTACAAGGTTTCTCAACCGAGTGGTCTTTTGCTGCAACATATGCTGTACATCCTGCGCATAACGCTGGACGTAACTGGTTTCGATATCACTAAATGTTGGCATATTGTTTCCTATAAAGTTAAAAAAAGGTTCAATAGCCTAGCGATTATCCTACTGGGTCGCAGATAATTTATTAGAAGGTCATAAGATTATCTTCTTTTAAATCTCTTATTTGGCCTAAGTTATCTATTAGGATAAGCAGTTCTAAACAACTTATCCATTTTACTGGATGCTGCTTTATGGTTTGCATCAGTTCTGTCCAGGTAAGACTTGGAGAATTCTTTATCACGATAAAGACTCTCAATCTCCTCCTTTGCCTGTTGTGGACTTCTCTGTTGCCCTCCAATACCAGATCCAACTATTAATTGGTCATCACCTAACATTTGTCCTACTTTAGAGAACGCTTTTAGTAACTCAGGATGATTACCTAAACCAGTTTCATCCATTAATTTACTAAACTCAGGTGATGCAAATTGCGCAAACGCACGTTGTGCCATATCTATGTGACTATCGTAGTTAGTTCCCCACTCTCGTTTGAGATTGATCTGACTTTCGACTGCAAAATCTGCATTCTGCTTGTCAGATGCTTTGGTTTGCTCTTCTTCGACAGCAGCATAAAGTTGGAGCATGTTTGCTGCTTGATCTTGAGTAAGACCGATTTCATGAGTTGCATTTCGGAAAAAGTCTAACTTTCCGTCATCCTCACCAAAATCGTAACCTTCAGGTGTTTCTGGTCTACCGATCATGTTGTAGAAATTGTCCCTCGACTCTCCTTCTTGTGGTATTTGTACAAGATGGTCAGGATTTCCACCTATTTTTTTAACTGCATTAACATAAGACTTTGCTAAGTTATCTACAGTTGAGAATGTCTGAAGACTTGGTTCATTTCTCAAGTTATCAGGCAATGATGCAGGATCAAATTGCATTCTATCAAAGTGAGATGCTTGCGGTGTTCCTACATCTACTCCAGAAGCAACTTGTCCTGAGTCATCAGGGGTTGTTTCAGTAGTCATGTCTTCCATTACTGTCTCCTTTTTAGACGTTCAGCTTCGATTTGATCCATACGCCTTTTTAGAGCATCTAGATCTGTGTTTATTATCTCCATTATTTTTATAACTACTGATCTTTGACCTTCTTGATAGGTGGAGATATAAGGATCAGGAGTTTGTACTGTCTTATAAACATGAAAATTTTTAGCAAGTATTGCAAGAAGTTTTTTACCTTCTTCGCTACCAAATACATTACGAAATAATTCTGCTTCTTTTTTTCTTTCAGTTAATGGAAAGTTCATGCTGCTCTAGCTTGTGATCGTTTAGCTTCTGCATTAGCCTGACTTTCATCTACTTGTGCCATTACTTGAGCTTGTTGTTGTTCTGCAGCAATCTGTTGCTGTTGCTGTTGTTTTTGTATAATCTCTTGGACTTCTTCTTCTGACCTAAGATTAGATGGAGGTACTTGTAATACTTCAGCTGTATTTTTAAGTATCTTCTGAGTATCAAAGTACATAGGAATAGTTTGATCAATTTGTGCCAGTGGCATAATCATTTCAAATAACTGAACCATTGAATTAACTTCTCCGCTACGCAGTGAGATTGAAATAGGGTTCAGGTATTCAATTCTATATCCTACATTTTCAAGAATATCTGGTGGTGGACCAAGCATCATAGAGCGCATTAAGATATTTACTGTACGTCTAATTAAAGGATCAAGGAATTCCGTCTCTTGCCTAGCAAGTAAAGGCCCAAGAACAGGCATTCTTTGTCTCATTCGTACAGATACTTCTGTTGCACTAAAACGCATTACATCACCATCTGGTGCAGTTGGGCCTGGTAGTTCTAAAACATCAAGGAAAAAACCTTCTTTTATAGATCCTATAAGTTTTGCACTTAATTCCTGTGCATATTCAACTTTACCAGCGTTAGGAGCAGGAAATATCATATCTTTTCCACCAATACCTACATTATAGTAGTTAATTGCATCAGGAGTTGTGTCTAAAGGATCAAGTAAACCTGAATCTGGTACAAACATTGGTGGTGCGATAGCCTTTTGTACACCTTTGAGGTAGACTTTTTCTACTTCATTCATTAATCGCATATCAGGTAGGACTTCCCACGCAGGGCCACGACCATAGATTTCACGATCTGATCTCTCCCATCTTGCACATATGTACGGCATTTCATCATAACCACCTACCTGTATGACATGTTTTTTATCTTTCAGATAAGTAATAGCTACATATGGCTTATCCCATTTTTCCCCTAAGAACTCCAATAGTGTCCATGATGGAGTTACTAGATGTACAACATCTTCATCCTCTAGCATCTTATCGCCAAATCCCTTTTTGACAATATCTTCTGGTAAACTTTCAATAGGATACCTACTTACTAAATCTTTTGCAGTTTGTTTGTAGAGGCGATATACCGTGTCAATTTCCATTTCTCCACCAGCAGCCAACACACAATCAGAAAGAGGAAAGTTCCGATAACGAGGCCCAATACCAGGAATGTCTTCAACAAAGACGATGCCAGTCCCAAAAGCTCCTGCTTCAAGGTAATACTGAAAGATCGCAGAGTGGAAATTAGATGATGGACGTGATATGTGATGTTTAACAATTTTTGTAGCCTCC
>Ga0098033_1001049_pt1 | contig 11761 bp, 10 predicted proteins | sample 1_EtaG_FD_75049 | JGI IMG/M metagenome (GOLD analysis project Ga0098033, IMG submission 75049) | Marine viral communities from the Subarctic Pacific Ocean - 1_ETSP_OMZ_AT15124 metaG | ecosystem: Environmental > Aquatic > Marine > Oceanic | place: Pacific Ocean | collected 2015-01-07
ATGACCTTCCAATTAGTGCTATTGCCTCTCTGAATGTTGTTTCCCCAGTTAGGTTTATTACATTATCTAGCAGTCTGCCAGCATTGCCAACTTGAACTATTTTGATTTCGTCACAAAGACTGTTGACAATCTTTTGCCACTTTTCAAACGGGTATAATCTATTGGGCGTGTAATTATCCTTTGAAAATGGCTCTATTGTTATAAACCTTTCTTCACCCAATCCACAATGATGAAAATCGTAAGCAAAAGCTTCCTCTTCGGCGTCTAGATAAAGGACACATTTTAATTCTGGATTTTTAATACCATAACATTCACAAATTTGATGAATTATATGTGAATCTCCACGATGATAAGCTCTCTCCGCATCATCTCTCTTACAATAATTTGCATCTGGATTGTTAAGAACTAGTGGAAATGCTATCTGGTTATTATCATACACATTTCCATCGTGCATTAGAAAATCTGGATTATTTCTAAACACATCGCTTTTAATTAGCTTTAAAAATCCGCTTGAAAGCTGTTCAACTGGTAGAAGCCTTACATCTTCTCCCACAGTCTGTCTTATCTCTCTAGCTGCAGCAGTCCACGTTAGGTATCCACCTAGTCCCATAAATTCTATTCTCCTAACCACTCATCTAGGTAGCTGGGAGACTCAGTATCTGTAATTACTACTGTCTCAATCTGGTCTATTTCTTCCCAATCATCCCTTGTTGCAGTTTCAATTCTTATTGGATTTTTTAACCAGTCTCCCATAGAATCTACTGGTTGATCCCATCCAATTGGAATGGCGAGCTCTTCTATTCCTACTGGAATTTCTCTGTTCTTATAGTTTTCCAGAATATCACTATAGTCTCTTACTTCGTAATATTTAAAATCTTCTTTTGGTTCCCAATAGTCACCATATCGTCGATTTCCCCTCACTCTCGCATTTGTTCCCCTAGCATCAGTGAATATTCCTGCCGCTGGTGATATAAGCGGCATTGCACAGAAAATCTTATAATTTCCATCCTTTAGCTTGTTAATAATTCTATTCCGCATATCATCTTCAGAATTAATTCCCGCTTCATGCCCTTCATTGTTTTCAAGGAACATGCCCATAAACTCTAAGCTCTCTCTGCTATACATCACATCAGCTGAGCATGAAAATGGTATTCTTGTATAGTCTATGAAAAATGAATAGCTGTCATTCATCTTTTCAGAAAATTTAGATGTCTGCCTATTTCTTTTAGTTCTTTGAGCATCTAGGCCAATACATCCTATCTGGTTTTTAAATTTTTCATAAAACTTCACATACTCAGACAGCCAACCACCATTGATAACAAATTGCATATCTCCCTGCAAGTGTACTATATAGTCACCAGTTGACTCTCGAGTTATTATATTAAGACCCTTTGCAAATTCATTAGATGGATCTCTAGATGCTTGTCTAAAAACTCTTATTCCAGCGGCACTCTTTGCTGTAAGATACTCATCAGTTCCCTTCTCAGTAGATGCATTATCAACAATTATTATTTCTTTATTATCATAATCTCTTGTGCTGTGTATTAATGACTCTACACAGCTCTTAAGATAGTGGAGCCTATTACAGTTTATAATTCCGAATGTTACTTTAGGCTGACTAGTTTTCATTTTGCACCTCTTTTTCTTAAAATCATTGTCATAAATCCATTGTGCCACCTGTAGGGATCTCCAAATTTATTTGAGTATCCCCTTACAGCCGCACGATCCTCACTTAATCTATCCATTTGAACTTCAGCTCTTGGAAGATACAGCCCGGAAAACTGGCCAATTTGCATGTTTGCCGCATTGTATCTCCAGAATACTACTTCATAGTTTATTTTTGATAGTCCCAGGATTGTTCCGGCTTGGACCCTATAATCATTCCAGTCGTCAATCATCACTATAATTCTGTCATCAAAAATTGGTTCAAAATACGTAAGTGATTTTTCATGATCTTCTACTTCATGAGGTCCATCAAACAAGAATAAATTAATCTTATCTTTAAATGATGAGAGATCCACATCAAAACAGCTATCAGTAATTAAGTTTTCTGGAATATTTTTAAGATATTTTTTACAATTATCTAAAAATACTTTCTTTCCATCAGGTCCAAGCTTTCCTTCACAAAACTTATCACATACAACTGAAGTATTTAGACTGGTTTTAAAGTTAGAAGAAATATATGTGGATCCTGTTCCGCATCCCACTTCAAAATAATTTCGAACACCATTGAAAATCTCAGTATTTGAACAAATGTTATTCAAAAAATGACGTATTTTTTCTGGACACATTCCATCCATATTTAAAAAGTCTTCTTCTAGATCGGATTTATGAATTTCAGCTGCTTCAGAAGCTGTCTCTATTGCAAAGACAAGAATTGCTAGAAGTGGGTCGCTATAGTCGAAATTCTTCATTGTTCCAGAAACAAGAATCCCCATTACTGCCTTTGTTACATTTTGACCGTGAAGATAAAAGTTACCAGTACCGTCCTGTTGAATTACATTTTCCATTATTTTTGAAACCCTCTGGACTCCACTATCTCTTCTATTATCCCTCTAAGAGACCTTGTTATATTCCAGCTGGGATAGTGACGCTTGAATTTAGAAAGATCAGTATAATAGCAGATATGATCGCCTACTCGATTTACTTCAGAAATATCGTATAAAAGTCTGTGACCCGTTATGTCTTCTATGCTATCTATTACTTCTAATATTGAAGCGCTGTTTTCCTTACCTCCACCTATATTATACACCTCGCCCTGGTGTGGGTTCTCTATAAAGCAATTAAATGCAGCTATAACATCTGATGAATGTATTTGATCTCTAACCTGCTTCCCCTTGTATCCGTTTATAACATATGGTTTTGATGAAACTGCACACTTTACAATATATGAGAGAAATCCATGCAATTCTACTCCTGCATGCTGAGGTCCTGTTAGACATCCGCCTCTAAAAATACCAACATTCATTCCAAAATACTTTCCGTACTCCTGCGCCATTATATCTGCAGACACCTTTGATGCACCAAAGACAGAGTGTAAGCACTGATCTATAGAGAAGTTTTCACTTATTCCCTCTCTATGCTCACTGTCTAAAAAGTCATATCTTAAATCAGATTCAACAAGATTAAGATAGTTTGGTCCGTCACCATAAACCTTATTGGTACTCATATGGATAAAGACAGCATCATCTCTACAATACTTTCTTGTAGCTTCTAGCAGATTAAGAGTTCCAAATGCATTAACATTGAAGTCAAGGAGGGGAATTGAAGCAGCCTTATCATGAGATGGCTGTGCAGCGCAGTGAATTATTATATCTGGTCTAATTTTCTTAAAAATTGATGATATCTGATCTTCATCAGAGATATCTGACCATAAATGAACGTAGCCATCTAGCTTCTGTAAATCTTCTATTGTTGACTTAACACTTCCCTGTGGGCCAAAAAATACTGATCTCATATCATTATCGATCCCCCACACTAAAGAGCTTTTATGGAAAAATCTTACAGCTTCACTACCTATTAGACCGCCTGCTCCTGTAACTATAACCCTCATACTACACTCCCAATAGCACTCAGATATTTCTCATAAACATTTGATATGTCTATATCAGAGTCCCTACTGTTATCAACTCTATTTGAAAAATTCATTTTTGGTGGGTGATATAGTCTAGTTGGTGAAAAATCCCACTCTTCTTCTTCTATTATTGTTGAATTTATTCCTGCTATCTCTTTTGTTCCCCCAGATGATGAACATACTATATGCAAATTGCAAGCTCTTGCATCTATGACTACGTTTGGGCAATGATCAAGCCATGCCAAATGGAGAAATATATCTGATCTCTTATAGAGTCCGATTAATCCGCTCCACTCCAAGTCACCCGCATAAAAAATCCTTGGATTTGATATTCTTACATCCGGATTTTCTCCTGCAATAACTAGACAGTCATTTTTTCCAGAATACTCTAAAAAATATCTGACATTTTCAGATAGTCTTTTATGTGGTCGCCAAGAGGATGCACAGCACCACATTTTATCAAAAGTGTCTAGAGTGTCGCTAGATACCTCTTGAATCTTATTTATCTCCCCCATATCAGTTCCGTTATGTATGACAGCTGAGTTCTTGTGTTTTCCAAAGTGATGCTCAGTTAGCATCTTGTTAAAGTTAGACTGAAAGATTACCGCATCAGCTAACGCGTATGTGGCTTCTATTGGTTGATTAAGTTTTATAAAGTCTTGGTCAGAATTAAAATAGATTCCATCAAGCCTTTGAATAATGGGAGCGACCTTACAAGAGGCAGCTATAAATGACAACTGAGCATCAAATTGTGTGTCCTTTTCCGGGATAACACTTATTTCATGGCCATTTTTTAAAAACTGATTAGACAGTTTTCTTCCAAAGCTATTTGGCCCTGATCTGCTTTTAAAATTTACATTGTCAAATAATATCTTCATTTTATTGAAAGTCTCTGCTAGTCAGAGCTTAAAGCTTCATTTCCAAACTCTATCCACTTGTGGTATCCGGTCCTTCCGGGCTTGTTGTACATTCCAGCAAATTTAGTAATTCCCCTTCCAAGATGAAGATACAAGATGTCACCATTGTCAGAGATGGCTTTATCAGCAAATATCTCGTGCCTATCAATAAGTTTATCTTCTATTTTTTCAAGTAAGTCTGGATCATTGTGTGTATTAGGACAGATAAACATTTCATATCCACCATCTCTTAAAAATTGTGTGCAATGATCTCCAACATCCCAAATCATATTTCTATCTTTGTCAAAGCTTGGGTACCAGTTTCTATTTTCACTAGTATATACTTCCATATCGATCATATAGCCCGATACATGCATTGCATTTATTCTTGTGTTATCCCTTAAGAAAGCAGCTCCCTTTACTGTATCTGACATCTTACTTATGAGATAAGATAACCATCCATCACTGTAGGCTAGCACATCATTGTGGCATACAAACATATACTTCGTATTAACAAATCTAGATGCTATGTCCACACCAACTCCATTTAAAACGCTGTCTGGGTATCCATTTAGAATAGATTTAAACTCTCCCCTATTAAGAATTAAATTTATATCCTCTATCTTCTTTAATTCATCTACGACATCTTCGGGTGAAAAATTATCAACAAGGTATATCTCAATTGGAACACTCGAGTGCTTTCTGAATGACTGTATGGCATTTTTTGTCATCTCTGGGGAAAGGTGTGTGACCATTGCGATTGAAACTGCGCTTTCATCAATACTATCTTTTAAAAATGTTTCAACTGTGAAGTTTCCTATGAAGGTCTGGATTTCTAGCATTTTTACTTTCTCCAATATTCGTAGATCTTTTTGTCTATTTCAAAATTTTCCCAAGAAAATCTCTCTCTATTTGGCTGACTGAGTGCCCATTCCCACATCTTAGAAACTCCCTCTTCGAGATTAATATTGTGAGAAAATTCTAAAAGATCCACTGATTTCTCCCAAGTTGACCATGCATATTTTGCCTCATGTCTCTCAGTGAGATATACGGGCTCTAGTTTTGTTCCTGTTACAGACTTTACAGTATTGCATGCATCTTTTATTGTATATTCTCTTATTCCTCCTAGATTTATAATCTCACCTACGCATTTTTGACTTTGCGATGCATTCCAAAGTGGCAGTAATACATCATCAACATAGCTAAATGCCCTCTTTTGTAAACCGTCGCCAAAGATTGTTGGATTTTCATTATTCATTATCTGATACATCCATATACCCAGTACATTTCTGTATCTATCCCATATATTCTGATTAGCTCCGTACACATTGTGAGGTCGTATTATGGTATAATCTAGACCATGCTGTACATATGCACATTTTAAATCTTGCTCAACTGCATATTTTGCCACGCCATAGGGATCTATTGGATTTGGAATTAAATCTTCGCTGAACGGCGGAGACTGATTATCTCCATAAACAGCCATCGAGCTAGTAAATACAAATCTTTTAATTTCATGTCTAATTGATTCATTTATAAGATTTACTGAAGCTATTAGATTACTTTCATAATTAAATCTTCTTATGAATGGTGACAGTCCCTCTGCGGCGTAAGCTGCCATGTGGTAGACTATATCAATATTATTTTCATCAAAGACATCTTTTAATTGCTTTATATCTCTTACTAGATCTAGATTAAAAAATCTTACCCTTTTATCAACATTCTCTATATAGCCCCCAGACATGTCATCTATTCCAATAACACTATTATCTGTGTTATCTAATATCCATTCTGCAAGTCTTGAGCCTAAGAGTCCTGCAACTCCTGTAATCATAATGTTCATAACTCACCTCGCTTCTTTCCAACTACAGCTATAAATTGAGCTGGATCCATTTCAAAATACTTTGACAAAAATTCAAATAAATATTTTTCCTGATCTGAAGCTTGAATTATCTCATGGGGGCGCTTTGTATATCGATAGCTGTCCACTATTTCTATTCCTGCCAGCTCAAAGAATGCTCCAAGTGCATAAAATGATAAAGGTGTCTTATGATCTAGATTGTTAACATACTGACTCCAGTTATTGATATTCGGTATTGTTGCTACAATTCTTCCGCCAGAAGACATTCTTTTAGAAATTTCATGAACTACATTAAAGATATCTTTCTTTTCTATATGTTCAAATACTTGATTTGCATACACAGAGTCGAACCTCTCACTCTCTGGCACATCATTAATTGATAAGAAGTCAGGATTTACTTCTCTATCAGAGTCTATTCTAGTTTCGTTTTTAGAAAATCCCATTAATGACGGACCTGATCCAAAATTGAGAAACTTATCCGATCTTAAAATTTCAAGATCTAGGTGAGAAAGCCTGAGATTTCTGGACCCTCCAAACCTTCCTTCAACTAATCCTGCTGTTTTTTGAAAATCAGAATACGTGAAATCTTTATCAATCATTCACAAAACCTCTAGCCCTGACAATGTTTATTGTAGAAATTTGATCCATCTCCTCCCAAGATCTATCCTTGATAGAGACAGAGTTTATATTGTACTGATAGCAAACACTATCGATATACGCTCTATTTTTGCATACTTTGAGTATCGGCAACATTAATGCTTGATCATACCCTCTTTTAAACCACTTTCCATTGATATCTTTAAAATTCTTATCACATATCTGGCTGAGTAATATTGGACTGAATGTTCTTAAGTGAGATGAGCACCATTTCCAGGCATATGGGTCGACGCTTTGTGGCATTTCACTTGAAATATTCATTCCGTTTATATCCCATCTATGTGCTGTCCATACGACGTCAGATCCGCTTTCATACTCAGACAGAATCAAAGAAGCTGTATCTTCATTGCATAAACTGTCATCTCCATCTATTACAGCAATTATTACATCTTCTCTATTTTGAAAAGTCCTTGAAACTTCAACTATATTTTTAAGTGCATATTTTTTATCAGTATTTTTAATTCCATGAAATTTTTCATTTCTAATACAAAGATTAGAAATTTTGCTCCACGTATCATCTTCTGAGAGATCGTCTATCATTATGCATGACCATCTATCATCTTTTTGAGAAGATATAGAAGAAATTAAATTTTCAAAATTTTTGCTGATATTAAAGCACGGAACTATAAAGACTATATTCATTCTTCAAGCCATCCCTTCATGTGCTCGGGATGATTAGCTGCTAAAGAGATGTGAGGCGTCTTTTTTGAAAAATCAATTTTTGTGTGAAAAATCCACCCGCCCATCTCATTTGATAGTTTTAATGCCATCTCATCAATATCTTCTTCTGTCACATCTGACCAAGATCTATCAAAAAACATATTATTTTCTGGTGTATCCTCCTGTTCAATATCATATAAGCTTTGCCAGTGTTTTGACCAATAATCTCTATATGTTCTAATCTTTCTACCAATATCTAGCCAAGAATAATGATAAACACTTGGAAGGTTATTTGTCATATTTGAAAACCATACGGCATACTCATTAAGAGAATTGCTATCATTACCCAGTGCCCTCTCCCTAAGCTTATGAGAATCTTCTGTGTAGAAATTTACAAAAGGAACTGCATCAAATGTATCACTTCTAATATAGTCACAACCATCTGTCCCAGGTGATGAATAAAGCATTCCGTTATCATCAAATCTTCTAAGGTGAGATGGAATTCCGTGAGTTATGTGGGGTCTATTTCTTGATAATCTCCACTTCCATGGATTTACATCTATTCTTACTTTTTGATTATTTCCCCAAAAGTCTATTATCGGTAATGCAACAAGATCAACATTTGCCGGTAGCTGTCCAGCAAGAGTCTTTATCTTTTCATAGTCATTTTCATGAATAATTTCATCAGAGTCTTGCTGCCAGCAAAACTCTCCAGTGCACATAGCGCGAGCAAGTGCCTTCTGTAATCCATCAAATACTGCAAACCTGGTAGCATTCCAGTCTCTTTCTTGTTTATGAATTATTAAATTTTCATGATTCTCTGATAACTGCTGGAGCATCTCCCACGTTCCATCTGAGGATCCTCCATCTACCACAACTACCTGATCGCAGAAGTCTATCATTGATTTTATTGAAGCCTCAAATGGATATTTTTGTCTAATACAATCAAATGTTGTTGTATATCCGCTTAGTGTTGGGAGATACTCAAGATTTTCTTTTATTCCTAGCCAGAATCTCTCTCTAGCACTATACAGGTACTCAAGTGTCTTCTTCATATCCGGGGTATTAAACCAGTCTTCTCTTGAATGTTGAACATTTTCGTTTATTACTAGATCACACCCAAGGAGCTTTGCCTCTATGACAAGCCTTGGGCATGTATCAGATCCCATAGGTAAAAATACAAGACCCTTTGACACTGACAATTTTCTTAAAAGATCAGGATACGAAAGTCCTGACACTACCTCATAGTTTAGGTCATTTGATTCGCAGTGATTAATTGATGCATCTGTGCCCTTTACCCAAGAGTCAGATCTTACAACAAGCCAAGCATCCCTCTTGATATCCTTATTTTCTTCAACAATGGTTGAAATAAAGTGAAAAAAGTCTTCATCGAATACTGAGGATAACACTGTATTTGTTTTGCTTGTGAGAAACGGAAACAAACTGTGATACTTCTCCATCTGGCCCTGTGACATCCACCATATTGACTTTGAGCCATAGAATAAAGCAGAAACCATCTTTCCGTGCATTTCATTATGACAGTTACAGTTAATGCTTTCAATTTCAAGATGCTTTTCTGGAGATCTATACGTGCAGTACTTGTAGTCATACTCAACAATCGAATACTTTAAATTGGCTATAATTGTTGGAATAAGATTGAAATCCATTCCAGAAAAATTTCCAAAGATCCAGTACTTATTGATTCCGCTTGAAAGTGTTTGCTCACTAACATACTTTGAATGAAGTCGAAATACATTATAGGGTGATGAGTCAATTAATGCATCCGTAGTTAATTCTGCGCCACCAAGGTGATCAGCAGAAAATAAATCAGATACAAAAACTATATCTGCATCATCTGGAATGCTTACATGGTTAGAGGAAAATGGACTTGAAAACATATAATCTCTCCGGGCTGCTAATATAGTATAGCTTATGGAGTGATAAGTTTACAATTAACTCTTCTTTCTAAGAAGCAGATATGCTATCTAACTGATCTGCCGATCTCGAGCCACTACAACTGTCGTTCCCATTATCTCATCCCCGCGCCGATGATGTTAGATGTGACAGATGAGAACTTAACACCGGAACCACCCCCACCATTTTGGGTAGTCCAGTTAATACCATCCGTGCTAGTTATTATAGACGAATTCTCACCAACAGCAACTATCGTTGTGTGGTCTGTCGCGATAGCCTGGAGGTTGATGGTAGAGGCGAGACCTGATGTTTGAGAACTCCAGCTGGTTCCGTTGTTGGTGCTCGTAAATATCTCTCCGTCGAAACCACATAAGACCCACATTCCCAAGCTAGATCCGATTCCAGCCCTACAATATACGAGGCCTGTTGGTTGGTCAGCGCCGGTAGCTACAGCAGAGACTGTCGTCTCCGGATCCCAATCATCCGTGCTAGCGTATGACTCCCCGTTCTGACGTACAGCTACCCACACGCTATCGTCTGGGTTATACGCCATGGCTGCTATAGAGTTGTTGTTGGCGGCGAGCTCCTTTCTCAGATACCATTTGGTCGTGTCGGGCGGGTCGGTCTGAGCACCGGGTATCGAAGGGTCAACTGTTGTCCTCCAGATCTTGTCATAAATTGTCATAAAAAATGTCGTGTTATCCTTGTAACACACCACCCGGCCCGTTGTATTGTCTTCGTTTCCAACTACAACTGTACCCCAGTTTGCTCCGCCGTCAGTCGACACGTACAGGATGGTCTCATTGTCCGCACCGATGTCAGCATCATTTCCTGTGGCCACCCAATAGCCGTTGCCCCAGGCATGACATGGACCAGCATTATGTGGCGGGGTATGAGGGACGTCGACGATGATCTCTGTCCAGTTACTATCAACTGTTAAGTCTAGCGAAGCGTTTGCAAAGAATCCCTTATCTCCGCTTTGAGATGATATGAACAGCCACCGACTATTTCCAGATGCATCCTCACCGTATGCCATTGATCTTGCAACATTGTTGTTGTCAGTGAGATCTACTATGGCAGACCACGAAGTCAAATCAGCACCGTTACTGCTCCAGATTATCCCGCTCGGTGCACCGACAAGCCACTCAGTGGCTGTTGTGCCGATTGGGTATGAAGCACCGGTAATCTTAGAAATATTGGCCTTTGAGACGCCACTGACTTTATCAATATCACCCGTTGCGACGCCGCTGACTTTGTCAATGTCCGCCATTACAACTCAATCCAGTCCTGACTCGGTGAGAAATATATACTAGCGTCTGAACCGCCATCTCCGTCGTCTGTCAACCATCCGAGCAATCTAACAAAGTCTCCCGGAGCGGCGGGAGGAGTTACAGTTATCTTTCCAGTTCCGCCGCCGCCTGTTTTATCAACATATACTGGCTTGCCTTCATCACCTGAAGAGAGCCCTGTTATATTTAATTGTGCAAACCCTCTTACTATCATGCCATGATGACTATTTGTTCCAAGTGCTATTCCTAAAAGCTGGCTGGCGCCGTCTGCGACATCTGCAGCATCGACTTCTGTCCAGCCCGTATCTTTATAGTAATATAGCTTTCCAGCAGTAACAGACGAATTTCCAATTGTAACAATATCACCATATCCGGTATTTACTGTGTGGATGGGTAGTGGATTTTCATGATATATTGCGCCGCTTATAAAGACATCACCACCAAATGTGGCTGTATTTGTACTTCCTTTGCCCCCTACTGATCCTGAAACAAACCAGTTTGTATCTGTTCCGGGGGTGTGCTCCTTAAAGAATACTACCTCCGGGCCGGATACAAAGAGGGCATGGAGCTCGTCTGGTGTATCAACTCTAAGTCCGTTCTCAGAAAATATTGTCCCGCTTGCAACAAGATCTCCGCCGAATATAGAGACTCCAGTGTGCCGGTGCTTTCCGCCGATTGTTCCTGAGACATAGAAATTTACATCAGTAGCTGCAGCCTCATTATAAGATGTTGCACTTCCGCCAGAGAGAATGAGAACTTGTTCTCCATCAACCATGATTGCTTTTGACCTAGTTCCAGAATCAACGCGGAATGCCATTGGATCAGTTCCACTTACATGTAACATTGCCGCAGGCGTGACAATGTTATTGCCAATTCCAATTCTCTCTGTAGTCCCATCCATTCTTAGAAC
>Ga0098033_1001052_pt1 | contig 11739 bp, 15 predicted proteins | sample 1_EtaG_FD_75049 | JGI IMG/M metagenome (GOLD analysis project Ga0098033, IMG submission 75049) | Marine viral communities from the Subarctic Pacific Ocean - 1_ETSP_OMZ_AT15124 metaG | ecosystem: Environmental > Aquatic > Marine > Oceanic | place: Pacific Ocean | collected 2015-01-07
GCCGCGTAGCTTCGTGGGAATAGGCCGCCGGGGTTTTCCTGCCCCTGTGCTAGCTGCATGCCGGTGTGACCGAAGAGATGAACCCCAAGCAACGCTCCTGCCCCATAAGTGTAATTAAATTCGTCCCAATATTGATCCGACTGCATAGCAGAATAAGAGTGAACGGCGCCCCATGTGATCGAGCTTCCGCCACCCCCTACCAATTCTAACGAGATCGCGCCTTGATAAAGCTCGATCCATGTTCGATCCTCGTTTGCTGACCATAGGCGATACCACATACCAAGCTCGCCCCCTGCGCCATCAATTCCACGAAAGCCCCAAAGGAATTGGAATTTTTGCATCATACCGCCCGAGGGTACAACGAAAGCAATCTCCGCGAGACTGTCACGAAGTCTCAAGCCGATCGGGTTTATCTCAAGATCAAACAGGATCCGATTTCCCGGAATTCCATTTGATAATTCAACCCTTACATTTTGAGCGCCGGGTGCAAACGCAGGGTTCCCGCATTCAGTTGTAAAACGCCCGAGAAATCCCTCGGTATACTCTACTTCCCTCTCCCCACCGCCCGTTGTGAAAGAGTCCCCAAAACACCATTGCCCTAGATTTTGGGTGATGAGATGGAAACGCCCCGGCGGCACTATATCCTTTAAGACCGGAGCTCCCCCAAAATTGAATACACGCCACATTCCCCCCCATAGTTCACCGGGCACCGTAAAAGGGTAATAGGTAGAATCAAAGCCTACCTGGGTGATGTCAGACTTGAAGCCCGTCAAGGCTGGCAACGTCACTTGGGAAAAACCACCAAGATAGAAACAAGCAAAAGATCCAGGGCCAATGGCGGGCATCTGCTCCTGTTGAGGGTCTCCGCCGATGTTGCGATGAGCAAGCACAAGCCGCCCACGATGGCAAGCCGCGGAAAGGTTTGTCGGCTTGATATAGGGCGCCGAGTCGTCATCGGTGAATGGTCTAAACCAAGTCCCGATCTGACTGATTGTGGCGAAACCGTGGCCCATAGGCTGCATTGTGCCCAGCGCTGCCCCTTCAAAGCTTCGAAAAACGACGCCCGCGGTATCGGTCAAAGGCCCCAACGCGCTGTAGATGAACCCAACAAGATATACGGTTCCGTCTTCGTCAGCGGTGATCGTGAGGTCACCGATCCCCGGCGTGAGGGCGCTATCTGACCATTCTGTGAGCGCTGCAAATTCAGGGTAGGGGGCGATCGTGGGGTTTAATGATTGAAAGGCCGAGCCTAGCCGGTCAATCCGTGGCTTTAAGTCGTCTTTTGCTATCCACGTCACGATAAAAAGGCCGCTTTCAGTGGTCACATCGGGAAACCCTCCGGCGTTGTTGGTGTCAGCGCCCGAAAACTGCGACACACTGTAAAACGTCGCGCCCAGGTCATCGCTAGCGTACTGAAAGATCCGATCAGGCTGGACAGTGGAGTCGTCTTTAAACCAGATCAACAACATGATCTGACCGTCTTTATAGGCGGCTTTCATCAATTGGGGCACGAGCACGCCCGCCCGCACATCGAAGCGATCACGAAGACAAAACGAAGAGCCCACGCGCCAGGTCGCCCCGTCGTCGTCGCTGTAGTGCATCTGCACATTCCCAGAGGTTAAAAGCGTACTATCATCATAAAAAATAGAAAAACAGAGGATTCTGCCGGAAGGAAGTAGGATATGACAAGGGCACCCTAAAAGCTCAGAACGACCAGTGGGCTGTATATTCTCCACAATTGCCACTGTAGGAAGCCAGATCCCGTTCTCCTGCCTCAGAGTTCTTATACGAATATCTCCGCCACTTTCAAAATCATACACCACCGACAAAATGTCGCTTCCGTCGGGCTTGGTTTTATTGATTAGATCTAGGTGAAGATGTCGGCGGGGATTCGCAGATGGCAAAACGGGCTCCCACTGTGCGACGGCGTTGTACGGATCCCACCCTCGATGCTCTTGAGCAGGGAGCGCACCAGTCTGGTTCCATACAAAGCCGCCCTTGTTTGCGCCTGGGTAGCCGCCACGCATCGAAAGCACCTCTAACGCCGATGGGGCGCCGGTGTCGATCTGGTGCCCTGAGCTTTCCAGTATCATCTCAGTCTGAAGCGTCGCCGAAGGCACGCCGGCGCGGTTGGCCGCTTCATCGGCGGTTGTTTCTTCATCCCAGACGGTCGTAATATCGCCATCAGGAATAATCAGGCCCCGGTAAAGGTCGCGGCTTTTGTTGGTTGCCATTTTATGTCCTGCCTACGCGGCTCGTGCCCCGTATCGCCGAAGCAAGTGGGCCGCCCTTGTTAATGTTGTCTTGCACGAATGAATCAAAAATCTTGTGCTTATATATCTGCTCAACTACGATCGTGGGCGACCCCATGCCCGAATTGAGATCCCGCACGCCTTCGGTGCCGAGCTTGGCCGTGGCCTCGCGGGTTAGCACGCTCTCACCGGGCAGCACCGACGCCAGGCTGGCGCCGTCTGGGATAATACCGCCGACGTGAAAGGGTGGGGGCGTAGCAGCTACCATGGCTACCTGTGTGGCGCCTAAAGCACCGATCGCCACACCGCCAGGGATCCCAGCGGGTCCCAGCGCCGCGTATTTCATGATCCCCTTAGCCGTGTCGATGATGATGGAGGTGATCGCGGCTGCTTGTTGTAGCCTATAGAGCACTAACAAGCCGTTGCGTTGGGCATTGGTCAAAACCTCGTTTTGTGAAAGCACAAAATCGATCGCCGCGCCGAAGGCGTCTTCGTAGGCTTTAGCCACGGTCGCCACCGTGGCGAGGTGGTCTTTTTGGGTGTCGTCGAGCTTTTCAAGGCCGTAGTTCAGGGCCTCGATGGACGCCAGGCGCTCTTTGTCAATCCGCATGAGGGATAACTGCCCTTCGCGCTGGGCTTCGGTTAATTCCTCTGTGCTGAGCTTGTTTTTCTTAGCCTTATCAATCTCTTTGTCGATCAGGGCTAGGTTTTTCTTTGTTTGGATCTCGATCTCAGCAAGTTGTTCGATCTTCTTGTCGTAGGCGTCGCGTAATTTGTCCTCTTCGGTGAGGCCAAAGCGGTTAGACTCCGCGATCACGTCGAGCGCCGCCGCCCCCGCTTCAATCGCTTTGATAAGGCTCCCCCATTCTTTGGTGAGGTCTTTAATTCCGACCTTTTTCCCCTCCAAACCAGCCACAAGCTCGCTTGTCTGTGCTAGTACCTTCTTTTGTGCTGCGGTTAACCTCAAAACGGCTTTGACGTTTCCTTCTACCGCCGCCCCGATGTCATCGATGTCTTTTACAAAGCGCTGGGCGGGGTCTTCAAGGTCGGCAAAGCGTGCCTTGAATTCGTCCATGTCCTGCATGAGCCATTCGGTCCACGACTGCCCCTCTTTGCGGGCCATCGACGAGCCGATCGCTAGGAAGTTTTGCCCCAGGTTGTAAAGGGCGACGGACGCCCCCCCGGCCACCGTTTGAAGCGCAACAACGCCGGCGATAAAACCTTCCACCTTTTCGGTGGCGCTCACCATGAGCTTTTTAGAAAACGGCTCCATCACCGTTTTAAGATTTGTCATGGCTAATTGCCAATCCCTGGCGGCCTCAGCTGCGGCGGGGCCGGTGTCCTTTCCAAAACGATCGGCGAATTCACTAAAGACCTTAATTTGGTCGGCGCTTAGGGCTTTTTGCAGATCCTCTATTTTTTGGCCTGACGCCTCGGCCGCATCCTGAAGGCCTGCCATCGTTTTGGATGTCACACCTGCTTTGATCGCCATATCGTGCAATTCGTTTTGAGCGTCGGCCATTTTCTGGATGGTTTTACCCAGGCCGGCGCCGAGCGTGAGCAGCCCTGAAGCCAAAGCGCCCGCCCCGAGCGTGAGCATCGAAAAACCGCCATCAGGTTTGGCCGCTTTCTTTGTGGCGGTGTTGGTTTTATCGACCTTTTTGGTGGTTTTGTCGGCCGATGTTCCCAGCTTATCGAGGGCCTCGCCGCCAGCGTCCACGGCTTTAACTAGGCTGGCAGTATCGCCTTCGAGAACGTAGGTTGTCGTTTTATCAGCCATTTTTTACCCCTTGAGCCACCATGAAATTGCGCCACCAGAGGAGCCGGTGCGTTTTTGCCACTGCCTCGAAACAGCTGGATCGAGGTGTTGTTGTTGAGCTTCAAAAAGCCCGCGGGGTGTTTTTCCTTTTGACATTTTCAGCATAGCATACAGATCAGCCAAGCTTGCTGGGGTGCTCAGTAGCCACCGCGCTTGTGTTTCGCGGTGGTGAAGGTGCCAATACGCCAAAAGCTCGATCCGGTCATCGCGCCCCAGGGCGTGAAAGCCCCAGGGGTCGCCAAGGTAGTTGATCCCTATGTCAAGCGCGACGAGATCAGTTAGCCCGTCGCCTGAGGCAAAAAAGAGGCCTTTTCGGTGACCTCTTTTTGGTCAATAAAGGAATCAACCAACCGGCCGATCAGGTCGATCCACACCGCCTGGACGTGTTGGAGCGCCCACCCTGCCTCATGCAGCTCCTCGAAGACCTCTTCGCCGAAGGCCTCAAGGGTGCTGTAAGCCGCCGGCGTGGCTTCGAGGTCTTGCCCCCTGTGCGCCCAGCAAAGCCCCAGCAAAGCCCCCTGGCACGCAAACAACGAGGGCAAGCGATCGCCCAGGGTTGCGATCAAGGCCTCGCCGTCTTCGCCGCTCTTCTGGTAAGCCTCCATGATGCCGCTTTTTTGCAACATCTGGAGCACCTTAGAGCACTTGGCGATCGAGGGGATCCGCCAGTCAACGGGGGCGCCGTTGACTTCAAGGGTCAGGTAATGAGGCCGATCAGGGATCAAGCGTGGTGTTTTTCGGGGCTGCATGGTCTTCTCCTATGTTAGCGTCGGATACAGGGCGTAGCTTGTGAAGGATAAACTGATGCTGTCTGGGTCCCCTTCCGAAACTGAACCCGTAAAGGCGCAGTGATTGAGCACGCAAACATGGTCGCTGGGATCGCCGTGGTCGGTGCCTTCGACGGTCCAAGTCAGCGAGTACGTTTGGACCTCTCCATTGGCCCCCATCGTCGAAACCCACGTTGATGCAACCTCACCGCTTTGAGAAAGGATCTCCATCAGCGTTGCATAGGCAGCGTCGGAAAAATCTCTCAAATACGCCGAGAAGGTGCCCGTGATAGGGGCGTCGTCTGTGTACCGGATCGCTGGTGGCGACGTGATGATCCCCCGGTCCAAGAACAGGCCGACGCCCGGCCCTGGAATGGTCAAAGACAGATCGCCCGACTCAAAAGCCACCGTTAGGCTATTAGCCGCGGCGTTGTCGGCGATCGTTAATGTCCCGTCCCGCTTGGTTTTTACTATGGTACTTTCTGGCATGGCTCACCCCTATTGTTCAGGTTTAAGCGCCTTTTTGGGCGCTTTTTTCGGTTTTGTGTAAGTCTCACCGGCCGCCGCTAGCGCGTTAAGCGCTGCCTTGGCCGCTTTTCTGTCCTCGGGGTTAAATTTGCGCGTCCCTTTGGCGGGGTCATACTTCATAGCGTCGAGCGTCTTTTTGGCGTCTTTCATGATATGTATTTCTCCAGGCGTCTGATGAAATTGTCGCCGATGGTCTGCTCTTCCTCGGCTATAGCGCGATCGACGATGCCGGGGGCGATCGGGCGTCGGCTTTTATCGCCGGGGGCATAAACCCACCCAGCATAGGGCACCGGGCCACCCTTGGCGGAGCTCCGCTTGTTCAAAGCGGTGTTAAAAATCCGATATTTCAACGGCTTGAGCTTCTTAAACTGCCACGCCCGCCAGCTTTTGCCGGTATCCCATGGCCACACCTTGCGGATCCTCTTTAAAACGCCGTGCGCGGCGCTTATCATGGTCCAATCTGCGATCTTGTCCACCTCGCCGGCGCCTAACTCTTCGAGTTGATCGGCAAAGCGCGTCAAGTCTTGGGCAAAAAAGCCGCCGTTGGTGCTCATAGTAGGCCCCCCGATTGCTCAACAGAGAACAGAATTTCAAGTAAAAGATACTCCCCGCTTGTGGTGAGGGTGCGGCGCGTGCGTGTGTATTCAACGCGATACAGGGGCATTTTTAGCTGTGTCATCAGGGCCACGATGATGCTCTCTTCGACGTTTACAAGCTTGGTGTAGCTCGAAAACTGATCAAGGGGCTGCATCCTGCCAAGCAGGTCCACCTGTAGATCGTGATCGTAGCGGATATGGCCGGGCGACCTTTCGCGGAATTTCTTTGAATTGGTGGATTGCATCGACAGGGAAAAGACCAGATCGGCCAAGGTGTTTGGGATGTTGCGCGCATTGATGGCCGTCGGCGATAGCGTGAGCGCTAGACTCTCGATCGCTGTTTTGGCATCGTCTAACACATCGCCGATGCTCATCCGCCCCCCTTGACCACGGAGGAGGGCCACCCAGGCGGCACCCCTAGCCAAAGCGACGGCGATCCGCTTTCAAGCTCGCCAGGATCGATCGCGTTGTCTTCGTCGCGGTCATAGCGAAATTGGATAACCTCGAATTCGTTCGTATAGGCCTCGCCGTAGAGGATGGCAAACTCGGTGTAGCGGCCATCGCCGACCAGCGTCGAGAGGTCGCGAAAGATAAGCTCTAGCGTCTTGAAAACGTGGGCGTCTATGAGGGCGTAACTATCTAAAATGAGCGAAGGCCGGCGCCCTTTCTTGATCAGGTCACGGTTTAGGATCTCCCAAGCAAGCTCACGGTATCGCGCCCAATTGGTTTCACCGGGGGGCAAGAGGTCATCAAGCCGGCTGTGCCTGGCCACTAAGTCCACATCGCTAACCATGGGCCATAAGGCCGACAGGACAAGTGTAGCCGAGCGCCTAAAAGCTACCGTTATTGCTTTTCCGTGAATCGTAGCGGTAAGGTTCCAGATTTCTAAGTAGTCAGATCCCAAAGGCTGGCCCGAAGTAGCCGCGGCCAAAAGGTCATAGGTGGCGCTCGTGGGCGTCAAAGCAGCCCCCACCGTGGTGCAGGGCACCGCGTCGAGCAACACTGTTGAGCCCTGCTTGAGCGTAAACGTGCCGGCCGTAACTTGAGCCCCCACCTCTTGTTCTAACCACTTAACGCCTAGCGTTTGATCGGCGCCCTTCACTATCATCGAAGGCAACCCCGTGTGGGGCACACTTTGAAAGACGGTCTCTTTGATATAAGTGGCGTGGGCCATTAGTCCTCCTCTGTGACCTCTGGGGGAGTTTCTGGGGGCTTGGTGGGTGTTTCCGCCTCTTCGGCGGCCGGGGCGCTTGTGGGTGCCTCTGAAGCCTCGCAAGTGCTAATTTCAACGGTCACACCTGAGCCCATGAACGCCGCACCGACGGCGGCCAACACCACGGCGACAACGCCGCCGATCGTTTTCTTGTTTTTGAATTCCATTTTCATTTTTACCACCATTGATCGAGGAGTGTGTAGGAAAAGCGCACCCAGGTAGGGTGGGCCTCAAGTTGTCTTTTGCATAGCGTCATCATATCACGGAAGCCGGGGGCCAATAGCACCTGGCACCCCGCCGACCATGGGCCAACGCTGCCCGGTGCTTCGCTGGTTTCGTCGTAGGGGTTGACGGCGGCGGCGTGGATGTTGATCCCGAAACGGCCGTACATGATAGTCTCGGGCTCCGTGTCGAGTATGTGATCCCGGTTGGCGTCACGAAAAACGGCCACATCATCAGATTGTATTAACGCATCATAGCGCGTGCGGCCGTGCGCGCCGATGGTGTAGGCGCCTAGATACTGCCCAGGGCATAGGATCGCCGTGCCATCGACGCCGAAGCGCTCGCTAGCGCCGTCAAGGTAGAGCCAGCCGGGATCAGTGGTGCCTTGCCAATAGTGCACGCGCCATTGGCCGCTGACCTTATAAGCGCATCCAATGGCGTCATCGAAGGCCCCGGCCTGCCTCTCAGCGGCGCGGATGCCGAAAAGGTTTAGGTTGTAATCGCCGGCCGTATAGACCCGGTGCCCTAGCTTTTCGATGCGTTCCAGGGCGACGGGCATCATTTCAGCCCCCAATCTTCTTGAGGGCTCGGCGTACCTTGCGGCGTGCCTTTTTGCTGCCCTCGGCTTCGGCGATGGTGTGCACAAAGACGGCCAATTCGGTCAAGCCCCCGATGATACGATCGCGCCCAGCCTCGCTGTAAGCGCTCCAGGCGGGGATCGAGTCTAGCCCTTCGTCTAAGAGTTCCCGCACCTCGGCGACCACGAAGGCGAATTTTTCGCCGCCGGTCTTGTCTTGTGCATCGTCGATGGCCTCGACAAGCTCAACGATCGCAGGGATCGCCGTGCCTAGCAGGTCACCTATCCAGCCGGGCGCCTTCGGAAAGGCAACCCGGAGGATGAAATCGAGGATCCCGCCCCACATATCAGGTGCCGTCGATGGCAACCCAGGCGCCACCGATGCGGGCATAGATCGCGGTGTCGGCCCCGAGGGCATCGGTTCGAAGAAAGATCGAACCGTTGGCATGGGCGGCCGCTGGAACCCCGGTACCGCTTGAGATTCGCGGTGTGTTGTCGTCTAGTTCGTTAGAGGTAGATTTGACGCCAACCTCTACAAAGGACACAGGGCCCCTCATCTTTTTAATAAATCTTGCCATGGTCTTTTACTCCATGAAGGGCGCTAGCCCCTCGGCTTTGAGCCTTTATCGGCTCGGGTTTTTGCGGGGTTTCGGTTATCGTAAGAGATGGCCTTGGCTCGGGCCTGCTTGCGTGCGCTTTCGAAGGTGCTCGGCTGGCCTGTTTTCTGCGCCTGCTCGTGTATCCTGACGGCCACACGATCGATCGCGCCTCGCATGCCTGGCTTTTCGGCGCTCATGGGGTCACCGCCTTGCGGCTCTTGCGCTTACGTTTGGGCTTGCTTGCTTTGATCGCTTCGAGCTTGGCCGTCTCTTTTTCGATATTGGCGGCCACGCTTGGGATATGCGCCTCACGCTCGCGGCGTTTAACGCGCTTGATCTGGATCGTTTCTCGGAAGTCGATCACGCTCGGGTCGGGTGGGCCTAGCCTCTCAACGAGTGAGCGGCGAAAGTCGTTGAACCCTTCGGCATCGTGATCCCATAGGATCTTAGCGTTATCCCCAGCGCCTAACGGCCGTGGGTGGCTCCACTTATCAGCGTAGACCTTGCCCCACCGCCCGTCATACTCAATAACATAGCCGCCGCGTACGTCTTCGGGCATGATAAACGTCCAACCACGCCGCTCGAAATTAGCTTTTGCACGCTGGTAATCGACGCCGCCCCGGCGGTCTTGGGCGATGCCGTTAACGCCAGGGGTCAGCATGAAACGTTTAAGTCGCGGTAGCCACTCGTAGCCGCCATCATCAGTCTCTACCATTTCCCAGCCGTTGGCATTGTGCATAAAGAAAAACTGGGGCGACGGCCTCACGTTTAAAAGGTCGGTGCCGGCGGTTTTTGTGACCGGCGATGCTTTGAAGTTCTTTGCCATGTTGTTGTGTCCTCGGGGGTAAAGGGCTCAGGGTAAAAAGCCGCCCGCCGGCGAGCCCTAACGCTACCCCGAGCAAACGCCGGGGCACCGTCGGGCGGCTAAATCTTACGCGTCGGTGACGATACCAACACCGCGGGCATCTTCGATGATAGCCACGCCAGCGTAACCGTTACCAACGATCTGAGTTACGCCGCTTGCTGCTTGGCGTTCAAACTCGACGACGATCTCGGAGTTAACCGACGTGACCGCGGCGCCGATCGGAGGTCGCACCGTGCCGGTTTTGTATCCGATGGCGCCAAGGCCCCACATGCCACCTTCCTCGTCGGCCGCTGTGGTGTTGACAAAACTCGACTTAACGATCGATACACCGAGAAATTCGCCGGCGTAACCTTCGCCCCATTTGATCTTGAGCATATCGGCCGTGGCAGGCATGAACTGGACGGCGCCAGCCTCTGCCCGGAGCGAATTCTGGAGATCAGCCAGCTGCCTTGGGGCTAACAGACAATAGAACGGCCCCGGCACTACTGCCAATTCAAGCGTAAAAATGGCGTCATAGTAATCGTCTACGCTCATATCCACGCCCGTGGCGCCCACATCAGTAGTAAAGCCAGTAACGGCCGTTCCTACCAGACCGTTAAACCAAGCTTCATAGCCCCAGGCCATGGACTGTGCCAGGCTCATTGGGTTGATGTCCTCAGCGAACCCGGTCAGGTTTGCAAGGTCGGTAAGCTCACGCACGAGGGCGCCGCGTACCACCGCGATGTCTGCGCTTGCGTCTGTTAGCGCCGTCTCGGCCACTGCCGCGCCATCGGCGGCCGTCACGAAAGGATCGCTCGCGAGGCCCGCGAAACGGATGCGGCTCGTGTCTGAGCCCGTGCCGTCAATCGTGCCCAGGTTAACGAGGGCGCCCGATTTTCGGATCGAACCCATGTCGGCTAGGATGATGCGTAGTGAGGTGTCAAGCGCTACGGCTAGACGGAGATCGGTTTCTAGAGATACTTCGGTTATTGGCATAATTCAACCTTTACCCTTGCGGGCGGTGTGTATTGTATTGGGGAAAAACCAAACGTTCTAAGCCTTTCCGTGCGCGTTTAACGCCGCGAGCCGATCGGGTTGGCTACCGTTTCGATCTCTTTATATCACACTTTAAGCTATGCAAACTGCTTTTTAACGCTTACCACCGAAGCCCCAAGCGTCCATAATGCTGGTGTAATTTTCTTTTAGCTGCTCGGTGCTCATGTTTTTAACACTCTCGACGGTGTAGGAATTGCGAGGCGGCGGGGCCGTTTTTGCCCCCTGGTTAACGTCGGGCGGTGGGGTCATCGTCACGGACGCTGGTGGAGCTCCGGCCACGGGCGCCGCCTCAGGTTTTGCAAAATGTTGGGCCAGCAGCTTATCTTGCTTGGCCTCTTCGTTGAGCCACGTTTCGAATTGGTCCGCTGTTTTTTCGCTCTTTGCAAAACGCCATCGCACAAGCTCGGCCGTGTCGTTGTCGGTAATGCCTGCTTTGTAGAGTGCAAGGGTGGTGCTGTACGTTTCGCGCTCGGCCGCGGTGTGGGCCGTCAGGGCGTCAAGCTTGCCTTGTAGGTCTTCGACGCCTTCAGCCCCGGTGCGGTAGGTGTCGATCTGCCCTTGCATGTCTGCGAGCGCCTCTTTCATCGAAGCCACCTCCGTTACTTTCTTTTCAAAACGGCTATAGGGAACGGTCTTTTCGTTTTCTTCGTCGCTCATAATGTCCTCGGGGGTTTTTAGGTGTAACGGTTGCGGTCTAAAGCGATGCGCTCAAGTTCACGGGTTGCGGTTTCGCGGCTGACGGTGTGAATGCTCATGTAAAGGTCAACCACCGACGCCACGCCTAGCTCGGCCAGGGCTTGCCACTCTTCGATGATGGCTTTTTTCTCGTCGGTGGATAGGGGCATGCCTGGGTAAGCGATTTGCCACCCGGCCTCAGGTAGCCTTGATCCCGTCGCCGCGTTCCAAAATGCCGAGGCCTTGGCTAGCGTCTCGATGTCGCTGCGGGCAAACTGCACCTCCGATCGGCGCTGAGCTGCCCTGACGCCCTCTTTGCTTAGGGCGATGGCGTAGCCCGATCGGGGGTTGGCGCTGATGCGTGCCATATCCGTGCTGCTGATCCCAAAATCCATGGCCAGGTCGGCTGTGTATTCCCTGATGGCCTCGCCTAGTTTGGACGGGTCGGCCCCTGCTTGAAACTGGCCCAGGCTTGGCGCCGTCTCGCCGGTGGCCTCGAAATTAATCAAGCTGGCCGGGTCGGTGGGTATGTAGGCCATGTTCTCATTCGGATCGGATATGACGCCGCCCGCAGGTCGCACGCCGATCGCA
>Ga0098033_1001055_pt1 | contig 11724 bp, 16 predicted proteins | sample 1_EtaG_FD_75049 | JGI IMG/M metagenome (GOLD analysis project Ga0098033, IMG submission 75049) | Marine viral communities from the Subarctic Pacific Ocean - 1_ETSP_OMZ_AT15124 metaG | ecosystem: Environmental > Aquatic > Marine > Oceanic | place: Pacific Ocean | collected 2015-01-07
CCGCAGGTTCGTTAATCTTAGTGGCGTCTGAGGAAATGGTGGCAGATCCAAAAGTTAGCAAAAACATTGAGTCAGCAATCGCTTATGTCGGCGGTCGATGCGAGACACTATTCTCTGGCGTTTATGTGCGAAAGAATGTGCCTGGATTGATTGCGATACTAAGTATGAATGGATTAGCGACATGAATAGCCTACTAATTGAGAATTGGCGATCTTATATAATTGGCGTGGATCGCGAAGAAAAAAGAAGGGCGAGACTGCAAGAGGCAATCGACACCGCGAATCCAAAAATTGTGCAAATACTACAAAAAGAAGTGGAAGAAACGGCAGCAATTCTTCGACAGCTGTTCGCTCTTAATAAGCAAATAGGAGAATACTACAACAAGGCTCCAGAAAAAAACGAAAGAAACGCCCAAACACTTGAGCAAAAACTTGTAGCCCAGGTTTTTAAACCGTTTGAAGACAAGGAAGAAAAGCTTGAAGCTCTCGTCGACCAAACGGCCGACATGGAGCCTATAGATCTTGAAAAATACACTCAAGCGCTGGATACCTGGAGTGATCATATAGAAACAATGCCAGAAGTACTCAAAAAATTATTTGCAGTCGCTCAAAAAAACGGCATTCAACTGTCAAAACCTTATGTGAAAATGCTTCACGATGCAATCGAGCAAGATCTAGAATTTGCAAAACAGAATCTAAAAAATGCAATGCAAGGCTTGGAAGCAGCCAAACAAGGAAAAATTGGATCTGCCGCTCTTGGAGTGAGAAGATAAACAATGAAAATACTAAGTATGAATGGATTAGCGACGTAAGGAATAATGAAATGAAAATCACACTTGAAAGATTGCGTGAAATTATTACTGAGGAGGTTATTAAAGAAGAGCTTGCTCCTGAAATAGCTGCACCTGCAATTGCTGCGATGCTTCAAGGAATGCAGGCCGAAACAACATCCGATGTGTTTGGCGCAGCATTTGACGAGCTTTATGGCGAAGGCGCCCTTGAGGACGAAGCAGAAAGACAAGCTGGTATGGAAGAGCCGGAAGAGGAAGAGTTCCCCACAGACTACCAAGCCGGCGGCGCTGAAGGCGATCGGCCGACTATGGGCTTTAAAGAAAATTTGGCAGAGATTATCGAAGAAGAAATTTCAAAAGCTCTGTATGGAATAAACGAAGGTTGCGGCGACGATCCAGCGCAACAATTAGCCGATCAGTTGGGAATTGATGTGGGTGTCCTTGAAGATGCAATAGAGCAGATGGGGTTAAATGTTGTTAGCGCGCAAGATCTAGCGACGAGCCCCGAAGAAGAATACGATGCTCGCTGGGCTAATCGAGCCTCAGAGTATGAGGAAGAAATGCCTCCTCTTGAAGAAGATAAAGAGAAATATGAGAAATGCGCCAAGAGCATTAAAAAAGAAAAGGGAATAATGAAATGAAGATCACAAAACCACAACTTAAACAGATTATTAAGGAAGAGCTTGAGTCAGCTATGGAGGAAGGTCTTAAAGATTTCTTAAACCCAGATCCAGAAGAACTTGACCGTCGACGAGAGCTTGCTGACATGAGCGACGAAGAGTTTGAGGAATACGAGCGCCGCAGCAACCTTGGCGCCGAAGGTGGCTTAGCTTCCGACGAGGAGATCCCCGGCGCCACCGAACAAGCGAAAGAAGCCGAATGGTACAGCAGCCGCGGCCCGTCTTGGAAGAAGAGACAAAGAGATAAGGCAGTCAGAGATCGACGAAAGGAAAACAAGTAATGGAAGAGACAAAAGGAAAGCTAGACAGATTGGTTGAGAAGATGATTTCTCGCAAGTTTCTGGTTTGGCTAACAGCCACAGGACTTATGGCATTTTATGGACTTGAGTCAAGTGACTGGGTAATGCTTTCTGCAATTTATATTGGCTCTCAGGGCATTATTGATGGCATTGCAAAAATGAAAGGCGTGTGATGTTAAAAGTTGACTGGCTTAAAGTTCTCGCATTTGTCAAAAGAAACTGGAAAGAAATAACAATTATTATTCTTTTGCTTACAGTTATTGGAAAAATGCGTTATGATTATAGGCAATTAGAATCTGCTTATGAAGTTAGCCAAGAATCTCTTCAAAACCAGATCGAAGGCTTGCAAGCAATTCATGCCGAAGAACTTCAAAAGAAAGAAGATGCTCTCCGCGTTTATCGCGAATCAATGGCAACTTTAGAGCGAGAGTATCTCAAAGAGAAAGAGAACATTAAAGTTATAACTGAAGAGAAGATTGTCGAGATCGAAATAGAGATTGACAATCGCAAGCAGTTCACTGAAAACAAACAAGAACTCGCAGATAAGATAGAAGATGAATTCGGATTTCAGTATGTTCCTTAAGGTATTGTTGTTTTCATTTACCGCACACGCAGCTCCCGCACAATTTACAATTCTTGGCGACGATGAGCCGGCGCCCTTTGAGGGTGTTTTGTTTAACAAGCGCGGAATCGCCGAGCTGCTTGTCCTCCCAGAAGAATATCGATTAGAATGTGATTTGGAAGTAGAATATCAAATAGACAGACAGGCAACCGAATTTCATCTTGAAAGACAGAACTTTCAAATTCGTTTGGATTCGATGCTAAAAGAATATGAATTGCGCATAACAGAAAAAGACAGAGAAATTGCCGCTCTGCACGAAGCGCTTTTAGCACAAGCCCCCACAAGAAAGTGGCTGTGGTTTGCTGGCGGTGTGGCTGTGGGCACTGCAGCAACTTATGGAATGTATAGGGCGTTTAATGGTCAATAATCCTGATAAAATCGCTGCAGTGGAAAAAGCCATTGCAGAAAAGTATGGCGATGAAGCCATACAGAACCCAAAAGGCAATTGGACCGAGACTAAAGAAAAAGAATATCTTGAACAATCTAAAGAATTTTATAAGAAACAATACAAGAATGATGAATGGCAAGAAAAAGTAGATGTTAATGGGATTAAGATCTCAAAAAAACTACTTAATAGAGAATCTTTAAAATGTTGTCCTGTCTGCGGATCTTTTCCAAAGAAATCGATGGATGATATTTGCCTTGTCAAATTTGATTGTTGCAATACCTGTTACGTAAAATATGTCGAGGATAGAGAGGAAAGATGGCAGAAAGGATGGAGACCAGATGAAGCTAAACAAAGTAATGCTTAAAGAATTGATTAGAGAAAGCTTACTAGAGAACAATAAAGAGAAACAAAGGCTTAAATCAGCTAGCATGTCTTCATCGGCCTTCGGCAAGGCCGGAAAAGAAGGCAGGCAGGCTGTGAACCCGGAGTTAACGTCGCTTGAAAAAGGCATCATCCAGCAGATTGACCAGTTTCTTTTAAAGCTTGCTTCTACTCCCGGTGTAGATATTAATTCACAAAAATCTGTTATTCAGAGAGTTATGAAGCTCTTGCAAGATCAGGTTGGCAAGATGGCAAAGCCGGAAGCTTCGCCCCCCGGATCACCGGCCAAACCAGCTCAACAAGCCGCAACTGATCAACCACCCAAACAACAAGGAATATGAGAACAATGGCAAAGAAAAATAAACCAGTTTCGGTTTTAGATATTGTACAAGGGATATCCCAAGCCGCGGCAAATGCTTACGATGGTGCATTAAATGAAGATGGCGAGGCCTTAAAGGCCGGCCTCAAAAGAGAAGAGGGAGATCCCATCCTCGATAGAAGAGTCATTGACGGCTTTAACGTATCATTTTATGGGCCCATGATGTGCATTAAGTACCATTCAGAAGTTCAGCTGAAGGAAGTATATGCCGCAGGGTTTGAGTCCGATATCGAGCAGCAGATTGCAGATATTGCATCTTTTCTTAAAAAAGAGTATCGTAAGATTACTGGAAACTCAGTGGCCCTTACAAAAGAGGGCGAAGCTGAAATGAGAGTCGAAAGCACTTCTCGCGTGCGTAGCTGGGTAACCGCGAAATGTCACTATAGGATTGGCGGCATGGATGAGGTTGTGATAGTTGGAGAATCTTCTGAAGATCGTCTTGAGGCTGACTGGCGCACCTTCTTAGATCAAGGTGGCCTGGGCACACGCCCCAAGAACGACACAAGACCAAAGTCAAAAAATGATTAATGAGCTTCGAATTATCAAAGCAAGAAAAAGTAAAAGAGATACTTAAGTGTGGAAAAGATCCTTCCTACTTCCTTAACAACTACGCAAGAATATCGCATCCGCTGCATGGACTTATTCTTTTTAACACTTTCGACTTCCAAGACACACTTCTTACCGAATTCAATGATTATCGCTTCAACGTCATTCTAAAAGCGCGCCAACTTGGAATCTCAACGATTACCGCGGGCTATATTGTATGGATGATGTTGTTTCATCGCGACAAAGCAATTCTTGTTATGGCAACAAAGTTTGCGACAGCAGGAAACTTGGTTAAAAAAGTCAAAAGCATTATGCGGAATGTGCCTGATTGGTTAAAAATCGCAACCATTAGTGTAGACAACCGTACATCTTTCGAGCTTTCCAATGGCTCGTCTATTAAAGCCGCTTCAACGTCTGGTGACGCTGGTCGTTCTGAGGCATTGTCCCTCTTGGTTCTTGATGAGGCTGCTCATATTGAAAACCTTGAAGATCTGTGGACTGGACTATATCCCACACTATCGACCGGTGGACGATGTATTGCGCTGTCAACTCCTAATGGTGTTGGTAATTGGTTTCATAAAACTTGTGTGGACTCTGAAGCCGGCACAAACAACTTTAACTTAACGACTCTTCAGTGGGGGGTGCACCCCGAAAGAGATGGAGAATGGTATAAAAAAGAAACGAAGAATATGTCAAAGCGCCAAATTGCGCAGGAGCTTGAATGTAATTTCAACACCTCTGGCGAAACGGTTATCGATTCAGATTGTATGATGTATTTGCTGTCCACAGTTAAGGATCCTAAGCACCGCACAGGCTTTGATCGCAACTTTTGGATATGGGAAGAATTTGATCCAACTTATAATTATCTATTGGTTGCTGATGTGTCACGCGGCGACGGCGCCGATTTCTCCACATTTCACATCGTTAAACTTGAAACCCTAGAAATAATCGGCGAATATCAAGGCAAGCCGACAATCGATATGTTTGCAAACATGCTCAATAGTGTTGGCAGAGAATTTGGCGATTGTATGCTAGTGGTCGAGAATAATAACATAGGGTATTCAGTTTTAGATAAGTTAATTAATGATTTTCAATATCCAAACGTTTATCACTCAATCAAGTCAACACACGAATATATCGAACAACATCAAGCCGAAGTAAGAAACTCCGCAGTACCAGGGTTCACTACTTCGATGAAAACGCGCCCCCTCATCGTTGCCAAATTAGAGGAGTTTATCAGAAACAAACTAATTACGATATATTCTTCTCGTCTTGTTAGCGAGATGAAAACTTTTATTTGGAGGAATGGCCGGCCCCAAGCAATGAAGGGCTACAATGATGATTTAATTATGGCGTTAGCTATAGCATGCTGGGTGAGAGATACCGCACTGCAAGTAAATGCGCGAGATTTAAACTATCAAAAAGCTTTTGTTAGTGCGATCTATACAACGAGAACTACAATGAATACTCAAATCAAAGGCCAACAAGGCTACAAGAAAAGTGAGATATTTGATAAAATGACTGAAGCTGAAAAGTTATACAGCCAATATAAGTGGATAATAAAGTGAGAAATTAAATGCCCGCAATAAACCCAAGACAAGGTAAAAATCCTGCAAATAGACAATCTGAGCTATTTAAGCGATTAACCAGATTATTTTCTGGACCCATTATAAATTATCGTTCTCAAACAGGCCGCCGGATTCGACGGCAACACTTAGATAAATTTAGTTCTAGATTTAGAACTGCGTCGGGCCAACAGTTCAAGAAATCATTATATAATCCACTTGATCAGATTTCAACAAATGCGATCGCAAATCAGCGAAGAGTAGAGCGATACGTAGATTTTGATCAAATGGAATATACGCCAGAGATTGCGTCGTCGATGGATATATATGCGGATGAAATGACAACGTATTCTGAATTGAGGCCAATGTTGAATATTAAATGTGCCAATGAAGAAATCAAAGCAGTCTTAACTGTTTTATACGAGAGCATTCTGAACGTTCAATATAATCTTTTTGGCTGGGCGCGCACAATGTGCAAGTATGGCGACTTCTTTTTGTATATGGATATTGACGAAAATTTTGGAATTAAATCAGTAATTTCTCTTCCTCCCAATGAACTTGAGAGATTGGAAGGCCTGGATACTACAAACCCCAACTACGTTCAATACCAGTGGAACTCCGCGGGAATGACCTTTGAAAATTGGCAGATTGCTCATTTTCGTATTTTAGGAAATGATAAGTACGCTCCATATGGCACATCGATTCTTGAGCCCGCCCGCCGCATTTGGCGCCAGCTTACATTGATGGAAGACGCGATGATGGCATATCGTGTTATCCGCTCTTCTGAAAGAAGATTGTTTAAGATTGATGTCGGTGCGGTCCCCCCACAAGAGGTCGAACAATATATGCAAAAGATTGTTACTCAATTAAAGAGGCATTCGGTTGTGGACTCGTCCACCGGCCGGGTAGACTTGCGGTATAATCCAATGTCGATCGAAGAGGATTACTATATTCCAGTTCGCGCAGGTTCAGCTACAGATGTTACTAACCTTGCGGGCGGCTCAAATACTACGGCTATCGATGACGTTAAGTATCTTCGCGATAAGCTATTTTCTGCCCTTAAGGTACCCCAATCATATCTTACAATGGGCGAAGGCGCCACCGAAGATAAGACCACATTAGCGCAAAAAGATATTAGATTCGCAAGAACCATTCAGAGGCTGCAAAGGGTAGTGATTTCAGAGTTAGAAAAAATTGGAGTTGTTCATCTTTACACGCTCGGCTTTAGGGGTGATGATTTATTGTCGTTTAGTCTGTCGCTCAACAACCCATCTAAGATCGCAGAACTTCAGGAAATCGAGCACTGGAAGCAAAAGTTTGACATCGCCGGCTCAGCAACGGAAGGCTTCTTCTCCCGCCGGTGGGTTGCTGAGAATATTTTCGGAATGTCGCATGAAGAATTTGTGCGCAACCAGCGTGAAATGTTTTATGATCGCAAGCAAGATGCATCCTTGCAGGCAGTTGCGGAAGCAGCCGCTGCTGGCGAAGGCGGCGGCCTTGGTGGCGATCTTGGCGGTGACCTAGGTGGTGACCTCGGTGGTGATCTCGGTGGTGATCTCGGTGGTGATCTCGGTGGTGACCTAGGAGGCGAAGAAATGCCAGCCGGCGAAGCTGGCGGTGAAGAAGCCGCCGGCGAAGAACCTACATTATTGGCGGTCCCCCCGGGCTCTAGAGATTCGCCACGGCTAACGCCGCGCACCTACGTAGGTGCGCATGGAAAAAGCACATATCGTCCAGTTAAGTCTGATAAAAGATCTGCCGGCGCCCGCTCTCGTTCATACGCATCAAAGTATTCTAAGGAAAAAAGCAGCTCTGCGCCAAGAAACACTATGCCGGCTTACGGCGATATAGGCTCTCTAGCAAAGATGAACGGACTATCCACAGGTATTTATGAGCAAGAGGAACCTATTTATAGTTTGAGAGATAAAACTGAAGAGAAAAAGATTTTTCAAATTAATGAATCTGTTAGGATTTTAATAAGCAGCTTAGAAGAAAATAACAAACACACGGAAAAAGAAGATGAGAATAAGGCATAATAAAAAAAGAAACACAGCATTCATTTATGAGGCGCTAATAGTTGAAGCAACCCTTGCTATATTGAAAAAAAATGAACCGCGACAGCAGCAAGTATTTGATATTTTAAAGAGGCACTTTAGAGGTGGGACAGCTCTAAACAGAGATCTTAACTGTTATCGTTCGTTATATGAAAATCAAAATCTCAGCATTAATACTTGTAAAAGAATTTTGAAGGAAACAAGGCTTCAGCAAAAAGAATTAGATAACGATATTATTTTTAAGATGCAGAGTGCGTTGCTTAAAGATGTTAATAAGAATCTGGGTTCTTATGTCTTTAATAATTATGTTCCCAACTATAAAACACTAGCGACAATCGCACAAATGTTTTCCGAAAAAACGACCCCAAAAAATAAAATAATTCTAGAGAATCGTCTGCTCGGCAATATGAGTCTGGAAATGCCGCGGCAAGAATATGAAAAGTTAGACAACGTTGTCTTAAAGACGTTTATTGAAAAGTTTAATTCGAAATATGATAATTGTCTACTTCAAGAGCAAAAAGAGCTTTTGCTGCAATATGTCTCCTCTTTCGCAGATAATGCGGTTTCGTTGAAAGTATTTTTAAATGAAGAGATCCCAAGATTAAAGAGGGCCCTCGAAGAAGCTAAAAAGTTTGATGATGTTCGCACCGATCAAAATATGATAGATAAGGCCGACCAAATAATTGACAAGCTTGAAGGCTATGCAAAACAACCAATAAGCGAGGGGCTGCTGCTCACTGTTTTAAAAACACAATCTTTAATAAAGGAAATTTATACTGATGGCGATAGTAGTTAAAATTGGCCCGGGCGCAAATGATGCCAAGGTTCGTCTTGAATTAGATATTCGCAAGAGTATGGGCGGCGATCTGATGATTTTTGATCACGGGGATATCGATATTGTACTTTCGGCAACGAAAAATAAGGTCATTGCGTTTCCAAAAGAAACAATGAATGATTTAGTATACGGCGCCCAAAACAGACTTTTTAGTCACCTGCGCAAGAAAGGCCTAGTGATCCCTGAGTCAATTCAGTCTGGCGCCTTTTATGGTGCCCTTGAAGCTACAATGGAAACCGCCCCTTCTGAAGAATTAAGCACTCCAAAAATGACTCTTATAAACATATCAAAGTTTATTGATGAAGAGCGCCCATATTTTGAGTCGACTGAGGCCATAGTAGCTATGACAGATGATGACCTGAGCCATCCTGACAAAGAAGATTCTACAGAATTGGGAGAGGTTCCCCAAAGAGATACGCAAGGCTCTCTGAGGAAAGGATATGTTAGAGATCCCTATTCGTTGAATTATCTATATACGTTTGAATAGGAAGCCTCAAAATGTCTGATGATATGAATTTAATAATGGAGAACTGGAGGAACTTTTCTAACAGGGATTCTTTTGTATTAAACGAGCAAGCAGGCGCCCCCACTGTAGGTGCGGTCATTGAGGCTATTAATTTATATTCTATGGCCCAACAAAGCCCATGGCAAAAATCAATACAAATAGTGATAAAGATCGTAGGGGATGCTGCTGAATTCGCAGACGCTATTAATCTTGCCCCAGATGCCGTAACAGATTTGATAGAAGGTCTTATTAATCTTGCGGACACCGCCGAGTCAGACGGCATTCTTTCTACGGGTTCCCTTAAAGCGCTTTTTTCATTAGCGCCATCTTTGAGAATACTTAAAAATACTAAAATAGCAGCCGCCCTGGCCGAGCGCGCCCAGGCCATGGGAATCAACATAGACATAACTCAGATACTTGCTCCCGTGTTGAATCTGGTTGGTGTTTCCACTACTGGAATCCCACTGGGCTCTCTCGTCGCAGGGGCTAAATTTATTTGGTCGGCAGCAAAGGGCGCCAAAGAAGTTGGCAATATTATAAAGACAAGCAAGGATCCAGAAGCAGCATTTGAAAAGACTATCGAGGCAATCATGAACGCCCCCGACAACAAAGATACCACATCTGGATATCTTACACTATTTAATATAGACGATAAGTGGCAAGAAATGCTGGATGATAAAATCGATGCGGCATTTATTCAACATGCGATGACACAACTAAAAGCAGTAGGACAATCAAATTCTAATATGCCAATTACTAATATTAATTTTAATAATCTGCTTATAGGATGGCTTAAGCAAAACCATGCTGGAAGGCACTTGGGTGGCTCCCCGCTGGTGCAGCCCGCGGCAGCAGAATAGGAAACAACAATGACAGAACTATTAACATTCATACTTTGCGCCTACGGGCTCACACAAATTCTTGTCTACGGCAAGATCTTTTCGAGACTAAGACCAAAGAAAGGCAAGCTTAGAGAACTAGCGAACTGCCCAATGTGCATGGGTTTTCATGTAGGCTGGCTTTTAATGCTACTTTCTCCGTTTACAGAACTATTTAGTTTTGATGTAACTGTGTTTAATTTCTTCCTTTTGGGAGGCTTATCTTCGGGAACCTCGTATATTTTAACAATGCTCTTCGGAGATAATGGAGTAAAACATGATCACAAGCTGGACTAACAAATGGATGCTGCAGCCAGTAAGACGCTGCTGTAAAGGGAGTTAGCTATGAAAATAACCAAAACGCAACTTAAGCAGATTATCAAGGAAGAGCTTGGAAGAGTTCTACAGGAACAAGAGACACCTGAAGTGTGGGCTTCTTCGACCAAGAACTCCGAATTTTCAGAACTTCTTAGGGCCACCACATCTAAGAACGCTGAAAAGCGGGTACCCGGCATGCGCGGTGGTGTGTACACCAAAGCGGCGCACAACAAGGTAAGGGTTGTAAAGGCCGTGATCACGGCTTGGTGGGAAGAAATGCCCAAAGACTACGTATTTAAATTTACCTTCAGCAATGGACAAGCTGGTATAACTCCGCGAAGAGATCTCACCCCGCGGAACCTGAACCGCAACGCCCAAGTCAACTTTGTTGATACTTATTTTGGTGAAATCGGGTACGAGAGCCATTCTCGGATGAAAATTTTAGATATTCTTCAGATTGATGTGATCGCCCCCGGCGCATCTGAACCGGATGCTGAGCCTAAGTTTGACGATCTCGCGGGCTTGCATTCTGAGCAAATTTGGCTTCTTATTAATGGTCCATGGGGAACATCCATCAACACCTTGGCAGCTGCGTTTTACAATGCTGATGGGGAGATTCGAAACCTTTTTGTTAGCCTCATGCAGGATGTGCTGGCGGATGAGTCCGCGAGCTTGATATCACAGAAGCACGACGAGTGGTATGAGTCTGATGGTTTATCAGATAGTGATGTCAAAGCTGCTCGACAAAGGCTGTTACAAGGCTTGTTAAAAACAATGAAAGAAAACCCGGGAGCATTTGGGTCAACAAAATGGGAGCCCGGCGGTGCACCATCCTGGGCGCCCGGAGGTGAATAGATGTATAGGAGCAAAAAATAATAATGGGCAAGAAACTTTTACGTGAATATTATGAACTCTGCGAAGGCGGAGTCTGTCAAGATCTTTTAACAGAGGCTGAAAAAAAGTTTGTGGCAGAAGGCGGAATGATGCTGTCTGGAAAGCTACAGGAAGGTGGTGTCGTTAATGGTAACGGCCGCGAATATCCTCCCGAAATATTAGAGCGCGAAGTGCAAAACTACAAAAAGCTTGTGAAAGAGCGCCGCGCCCTAGGAGAACTCGATCATCCCGAAGATTCAGTGATTAATTTAAAGAACGCCTCTCATATGGTCACCGACATTTGGATGGACCACCACACCGTAATGGGAAAAGTGCAGGTATTAAATACGCCTTCGGGACAAGTACTTCAGAGCCTCGTCCAGTCTGGAGTTAAACTTGGAATTTCTTCTCGGGGAATGGGCTCGGTGACTGAATCTAAAGGTCGCACTATTGTTGAAGATGACTTTCAGTTAATCTGTTTTGATTTCGTATCAGAGCCGTCGACACCGAATGCATTTATGATGCAGGAAGCCAAGAACTTTAACAACAAGGTATTTACCAAAGCCGATCGGATCAATAGATTATTGAACGAGGTTTTGGACGATGAGTGA
>Ga0098033_1001056_pt1 | contig 11723 bp, 9 predicted proteins | sample 1_EtaG_FD_75049 | JGI IMG/M metagenome (GOLD analysis project Ga0098033, IMG submission 75049) | Marine viral communities from the Subarctic Pacific Ocean - 1_ETSP_OMZ_AT15124 metaG | ecosystem: Environmental > Aquatic > Marine > Oceanic | place: Pacific Ocean | collected 2015-01-07
GGTGGATCGCCGCCGAGCCAATCGATGGCACGCCAACGATCACCTTCAAGATGACGGCCGGCGATCAGTCACCGGTGATGACCGTCCTCCACTCGGCGGCGACGGTGACCGCCATCGGCAACAACCGATCCGAGCTCACCATCTCGCCGGTCATCGCCAACTTCGCCGGGCTCTCGGGCCATTGGGGTCAGGCCTGGCTTGAGACGGTGAGCGACTCGGCCTATCCGGTGCTGATCACTCGGGTCGCCGGATCGACCGCTCACCTCGCCGAGCCACTGCCTCGAGGGGTTGACCTCGCGGCGACCGCCTCGCTTGAGTGGGCGACCTGGACCTGTACCCCGGGCGCGGCGATCACTGGCACGCTCGGCGCCTATACTTGGCGAGTCAATTATGTGTCGAGATCTGGTGCCGATGCACCGTCAACTTCTCGACAGGACGATGGGATCTTGTCGGTCGTTCGCCGACCCTTCAACGTCGGCCTAAGTCATTATGACCTATGCGCCCTAGTCCCCTCACTCGCAGACATGGTCCCGAGACGCCAGCAGGATTTCAACCCTCAGATCAGCCTCGCCGAGGATGAGGTCGGGTTGATGGTGCGCGAGCGGGTCGAGGTCGATGGGTTCACCGAAGATGACCTCTTCAACGCTCATATATTTTCGAGGACAACGGCCTACCTCTCGGCGGCGATCATCTATGAAGGGGTCGGTCAGTTCGACGCGGCCCAACAATTTCGAGACAAGGGGGCGGACGCCTTCGACCGAGCGGCCAGGTCGGTCATCATCGACATCGCCGGCACCGGCGACCTCGGGCTCGTCGCCGACCTCGCGAGCCGTCGACAGGCCATTGACGGCGGCCGCAAGACCGACGTGAGGGGGTCGATGGCGTCTCGGTCTCAGACTGAGTACGAGAAGACCTTCGTGCCGACTCGGGGGATGAGACATTGATTAAGGTCAAGCTCTCGATGCCACTCACTCAGATGAAGCTGGTCACCCCCCAAATGATGAGGGCGGTCGCGCTCGATACGATTGTCCTGATCCGAGAGCGGACGGTGTCGGGCGTCGATGTGAATGGCCGACCCTTCAAAGGATACTCGACCAAACCTCTCTATGTGCCCCGGTCGAGGTTCCCCCGGCCTCGAGGGGGTCGGCCGGCCGGCAAGTCGGTCTACTATCAAGGTGGCTACAAGGAATACAAAGAGCTATCGAGGGAACCCGGCAAGGTCGGCCCGAGGCAGAATAAGAAGGCGAAGGGACCGACCGCCGAGGTTGACTTGACCTTAACCGGGTTGATGCTCAACTCGATCCAAGCGACCAAGATGCTCCCGACTGGATACATCCTCGAGGTCATCGGCAAGGCCGCAAAGTATGCCGGATATGTTAACGCCAAGCGGGAATTCATGGGCCTCACCAACCCTGAACGGAAGATCATCATTGAGCTATTTGATGAGCAGATCGCCAAGAAGTTGAGGGGGCGCTAATGGCTATCCGACAAGCGCTCGACTTCCTCATCGACCGGGTCGAGGCGACCACGCCGGCGAGCTCGATGTCTCACGGGTTTGTCTGTATCCAGAACGCCGACGGTTACTCATCGATCCTCGAGGCGAGACCGGGCAACATCCGCTACTTCGACTTCGGCAACGATGACTACATCCTACCCAGCGACGACGGCGATGCCGGCCTGTCGGGTCGGAAGAGGGCGACCCATACTATCCGAGTGAGGTATGACACGCCGGCCGACATCGGCCTCCGCGAGCGGATCATGAGCGAGGACGCGACCACCCTAATCGATTCAATCAAGTCGCCGGACTATTCGCCGGCGACAACACAGATCACAACCTGCCTGCCGGGATCACCGGTCATCGAACCATTGTTCGACGATCAAGGGCTCGAGGTCGCCTGGCTGTTAAAGTTACCTGTACAAATATTATACAAAAATTGAGGTGAACCATGGCACCAACTTGGAGATCATTGTCTATCGCTGCCGAGGGGGCCTTTGCCTCGATTGACAGCTCGACCGGGCTGCCGACACCCGGCGCCCTATCATTTATCTCGGCACTCGTCGACCGCGATCCGATCATCGTGCCGGGCGATGCGGCCGCGACCGACCGACTCGACGCGCGCGACGGTCCCTTCAGCTTGCCCCGAGAGCCAGACACGGTCTGGTCAGGGGGGTCTCGGGCTCGACGCCGAACCGGGTCAATCTCGGTTCGATGTGACCTGACCACGCTCGGCACCGGCGTTGACTACAAAGGCACCGGCCTCGGTCGGATGCTTGGCGCGGCCATGAAGTTCAGCGCCGGCACCGCGCCAGACACGGTCGCGGCGACGGTCAATGCTAACTCATTCGACCCGACCGCGGCGACCAACACCTATATCATGGGCAACATTCTCGGCACCGAGATCGACGGGCGGGCCGAGTATGGCGCGATTACATCTAACGACCAAGGCGGGGCTGGGGTCGTCGCCTACTCGCCGGCGACATCTGGCACCATCGGCCTCGGGGCGACCGTCCGCCAAATGGATACTTGGTATGTACCCCAGAAGACTAGCTCGGGTCAGATCGATGGGACCGTAGCCCTTCGGATCGACGGCGTCGGCGTCCGAACCTACTGTTACGGGTGCGCGGTCGAGTCGATTGCGCTGAGTCACGACGGCGGCAGGGTGATGGCGGACATCGTCTTCCAGGCTGCCCATATCACCGACGACCATGCGGCAGGAACGACGGGTCCGGTCGAGCCGATCTATCTGGACGGCGCGGCGCCCCACTTCCGCGGCGCCTACGCTACCCTCGGCGCGACCGCGGCAACATCCTTGACCGATGCAAGCGGCACGACCGGCGACGTCGCCGGCCGGCTCGTCGTGGACTGTGAAGCGTTCAGCGTCACGATGACCAACACCCTGACGCCCAAGGGGTTCTCAAACGATATCACCGGCATGTCTGGATGGGAGGTCAGCGACTGCACGGTCGAGGCATCCCTCACCCTATCCTCGGCCGCGGCCATCGTCGACGATGACTTCTACAGCGAGACCCCTCGAGCGGTCATGATCGGCACCGGTCCGCTCGGGGTTGGCATGGGTATGGCGATCAACCTGCCGGCCGGGGTGCTGACCTCCGACGCATCGAAGAGGGATATCTCGGGCGAGATCATCAAGCAGATCCTAAACTACTCGGCGAGCCGATTCGGCGGAGATATTCCGAACGTTCAAGGTCGAGGCAGCAACACCCCCTTCCGCCTCGGGCTGAATGGTAACTGGTAAGGAGATCAATTGTTCACTTTTGCCCTATCCGCCGACGAGACCCGCGACACAGTGTTGAGCTGTGATCCGGCAGTGAGCGAGACCGACGACGAGACCCTATCGGCCTTCCGGCGAGATTGGGATGAGTCGGCCTTAACGCTGACCGGCGAGCCGACCCGATGGCGGGTCAAAGCGTTGACACATGAAGAGATGGTTAACGCCGAACGCTCGGCGGGCATCCACCGGCGATCCGAGCTCGGCGCCAAACTGTATCAGGTCCAGCTGTCTTTCGAGGATGATGACGAGCGGGCAAGGTGGCACGACGATCTCACCCTAAGAGAGCGCAAGGCCCTGACCGAGCATGTGCTCTACATTGATCGATGGATGAGAGAGTTCGTCGAGGTCGGCGTGATGGTCATCGATGGCGAGGGCAACCCTCAGCCGGCACTCGAGGCCATCGAGCGCATCCGGCCGGCCCACCTTCAGACCACGGTCTTGACCGAACTCTGCCTTCGGGTGAGGATGATCTCGACGATGGATTTAGAAAAAAAAACATGATCATCGCTGGCGTTTGGTTGTCTCGGAGTGGTCGAGCTTGGTCGTGCCAAGATTGCGATCAGTCACCCGAGCTGCGTCGACGCCGGGGCAATTGTGGGGTCGAACCGTTCGGCAGAGGTCTCTCCCATCTTCGAGACGGTCGGGTACCTGGCTATCGGATCGCGCCCGACTCCGATCCGGAGTTCGCCGAAGAATCCTTCGACCGTTGCCCGGTCGCCGGGTCGATGGCGTTCGCCGACATCTACCAGATTTATCGAGCGCTGAAGGTCGACGGGCTAACCCTCGCCGACATCATCCGCCGGCCGACCTCGGGACTGGTCGAGGCGCTCTCGGCGCTCGGTCACTCGTCGAGGTTGGCACACCAAAGAGATATGGAGGCGGCACATGGCGACCCAAGCTAACAAGGTTCAGGTTCAAGTCGACGTCATCGGGGCCAAGAAGGCCAAGATGGATCTCGACAAGATCACCGCTTCGACTAATAACATGGGCGCCCAGTTCGGGGCGGCCTCGTCGGGCATGGCGGCGATGTCGAGTGACCTGTCTGGCGGGCTCGGCATGGTCTCGGGCTCGGTCACCGCGGTCGCGCTCGGGCTCGAGGGGTTGAGGTCTGCGTCGGCGGGGGGTGCCGTGGGTATGATATCCATGCTCGGCCCGATTGCCCTGATCGGTACGGCCGTCGGTGGGGCTGCTTACGCTATTAAATCAATGTATGACTCGATGAGCGGCGCGACCGAGGAGGCCGAGAAGCTCACGGCAGCCATCGCAGAGATGACGGGCCAGTTCGACGAGTTCCGAGACAAGGCGATCAAGCTGACCCGAACCGAGCTCGAAGAATTGACCCGAGCCCAAGCCAAGTACAATTCAGCCAAGGAAGATCTGACTGAAGCTCAAAAGAAAACAGTCGACGCGACCAAAAGGGAGATCGAACTACAGCAACGGCTTGAGACTCAGATGTCGAGGGCGGCCGAGGCAGGAAGGGAGCGCGAAGAATCCCTGAAGGGTCTACCCGCCCTTCATCGGCAGGCGGCGGAAGCCAGTCGTGCGGCCTATGGTACATTGGCCAGCGACGCCAAGATCTCTCGAGCATTCGTGTTCAGACTGAACAAAGAGATCGCCGAGACCCGGGTCGAACTGGCTAAGCTGGGTCAAGACACAAGCGTTGAGCAGTTGTCTCAGGCGGCCATCGACGCGGCGAAGCAGCTCGAGGCGATCCGAGATCGGATCGGAGAGCGGGGGGCCGATGCCCAGAAGAAGCGGGCCGAGGAGGAGGCGAAGCGGGCGGCCGACCTCGCCAACAAGCGCCGAGCGGCGTGGCTCAAGATGCTCGCCGACGAAGAGGCTCTCAGCGTTCAGCGAGAAGCCCTTCGGGTCTCGATGATCGAGGATGAGGAAGAGAAGGCGCTCGCCGTGCTCGAGCTCGCCAATGAGCAACGGATGAAGGCGATTGACAAGACCTCGGCCCGGGCTGCCGAGAAGGAGAAGAGCCGGTGGATGATAGTCGAGGCGGGCCTTCATGAAGAGCTGAAGATCCGGGCCTCCTTCGATGACCGCCGGCGCATCGCTGAAGAGGAGACGGCGAGGCGGGCGGCCGAACTGTATGCCGCCGAGATGAATGAGCGGGTCGCCTTCGCGCTTAAACTTGAGGCGATGGATGCCCAAATGAAGGCGGCCGCCGAGATCAAGATAAGCGCGTTTAGGTCTCGGCTCGATGCCCTATCAGATGGGATCTCGGGGTCGATCTCGATGATGGCCTCATCGACGATGCAGGCGGCCGAAGCGATGAAGAGCTCACTCGATGGCCTCGACAGCATGTTGGCCGGGGTCGGCGAGGGGTTCGCCGCGGCCGCGGTCGATGCCTTGATGGCCGGCGCATCCTTCTCGGCGATGCTCAAAGAGCTCGCGGCGAGTGCGGCGAAGGAGGCATTCGTCTCGGGGTTGATGCAGACCGCCAAGGGGATCGCCCGACTCGCTATCGGCGACGTCGTCGGGTCAGCTGCCCACTTCAAGGCGGCCGCCATCTTCGCGACTGTCGGAGGTGTCGCGGCTGGGATCTCAGGTGGCCTCGGGGGTGGATCGGCTGGGAGCTCAGCGCCGGCACCGACAGCCGAACCGGACCGGTCAACATTCGACCGAGACCCCGGCGCCGGTGGCGGGCCGACCGTGATCAACGTCAACTTCGCCGGCGATGTATATGACTCGGAATATGCCGCGAGTCAAGCGCTCGCCGCTCGGGTCACTCGGGCAATGAACGACCGAGGCCGAGGTCGGCCAATGCTCCGAACCACTCGGAGAGGGAGTGCATATGCCTAGGCTAGATAGTGCGCCGACATTCGGCTTAATGTCATCATTCGATCCAACCGGGCACGATGACCCCTGGACGGGCAAGATCATCTTTCGCAGAGGTGCGACCGACGTGACCGGATCGGCCGCCTGGACGGTGCCGGTCGAAGATGCCCTCACCTTCCTGAACGGTCGGGGGTCGGAGGTCGGCAACACCTTCGGCGAGCAGTTCGCCGCCGAGCTCGCGACCCAAGGGATCGGCGGCACTTGGGCGGTCAGCCTCATGCGGAATGACAAGCTCCGGGTCAAGGTGAGCGGGGCCGGCGCGGCCGCCTTCTCACTTGGGATCACCGGGCCGGACTGGTCAGGTCTCGGCGGCACCGTCAGCTCGGCATTCATCCTCGGTGAACATATTGTTGACATGCCGATCAACTGGCTCCGAGGCAACCTCGATCAGCCGATGGTCTTCTTCACCCAAGGATGGATGAGCTTCAAGGCACCGGCCGCGACCGTCGTTCAGCGGGTGCAAGACGTCCCGACCTATCTGAGGATGCTCGGCAACGGCGACGACGATGACACTCTGCCGACGACCAACCTCGCGGTCTTGGACAATGCAGCCAACGACCCGGCGACCAAGCGGATCAGGTGGGGGATCGATGGCGAGGGGCACGTCTATTGCACTTACCCAAACGGGATCTCGGCGATCACTTGGGTCTCGACCACCTTTCGAGATCGACTCGGATTCACCGGAGTCGTCGCCGACCTTGGCCGAGATGCCCTCGTCTATGATGGGTCAATCGGTCTCTATACCCTGACCGCGGCCAACCCCCTGCCGGGTCTCTTGATCCCGTCGAGGCCGATGGAGTCTCAAGAGTACAATGTCGATCTGGTCTCATCGGGTCGGCGAAAGATCTCGGGGGGTTGGGTGTCGAATCGGATCGGGTCATATGTTGGCGAGACGATCAGGCTCTTTGTTGATGGGCCGGCCGACATCAAAGACCTGACCCGGCACTTCACCAATCATTTTGTCGGGTACATCAACCAAGGCGCTCGGATCAATGTCTATCAGGATTGGGGTGATAGTCGGCGAGCCCTCGCCGAAGATGATGTGACCGACTCCCAGCGGGCCTATGACCTCCTATATACCAGTGAGGAGAATGGGTTCAGGGGTAGGGTCAGGGGGTCAATGTCATCGACCGGCCCGTATCAGCTGACCTACCCTCAACGCCTTCGCCGCCGATCTCCGATCACGATCCGGATCGAGGAGCTCTAATGGCCAACACTTACACCGATCCGCATTCATCGGCCGCGATCCTACCTGACCCCTCGGCGACCTCGTCGGGCATGGTGATCAAGGCCGAGACGCCGTCAAGGGTTGGCAACCTCACCAACTATCTGATCGCCAACGCCGGCGCGGGTCAACCGATCATCAGCCAATCTTGGGCTGAGGATTGCTGTGCTTGGAACGGCGCGACGATCCAGATCTGTGAGTGGCGGGTTCCGGTCTTGTCGAGCATCCACCAAGGTCTGACGATTCAGATCAACGCGGCGGCCTCGGCCTCTTTGGGTACGGTCACCATCCACTCGGCGTTGAACGCGGCGACGGTCAGCGTCAACATCAACTCGGCGGTCGCCGCTTGGTATGACGCGACTCTCAACATCGGTGCACCCGGCGCGGCAACCTACGACACGATCACGATGAGCTTGGCAGCTGCCGCCGGAGACGTCGACGTCAACTCGATCACGATCTCATACACTCCCCTTACCTCACCCCTCGCGGCCGGCACCTCGACGACCGGGGGGAAGGTGGCGACTCCGATGGGTACCACCTCACTCGGGATCGACTACCCCTTGACGAGCTCGCGAGGTCATGAGCTGATCAACACCCTTGACGCGATCAACCGTCGACCTCGGGTGATCTCTAACTGGTCAGGGCTGACCGGCAACCAGGCCTACAAGCCTCGGGCCGGCGAACATTGGATGTGGGATCAGACCGTCGGGCAAAGGCAACGGGGTCAGGCGTGGGCCGAAGCTCGAGCCCAAGGGGTCAGCTATGTTCTACATGCCAACATCGACGAGACCATCGGGTTCCCTCGGGTTGTCCAGTGGGCCGAAGGTCAGGTCTCGAACATCCTCGCCGGCCAATCAGGTTGGATCACTCTGACCTGGTCGGCGCTCGATGTCTCCGAGACCCCACCATATTGGGGGTACCCTCTGATCTCGGATGAAATGAATGCAGCCCCCTACATCAATATTGAGGTCGGCGCCGGCGCGACCCTGATCATCGCTCCGGTCAAATCATTTGCGTATTGGGAGGTGATCACATGAGCCGACCGACCCGTCAGATCTTGGCGCCACCTCCGACCCAGTCAACCAAATGGCAGCGACCGGTGACCGGCGGAGGGATCAGCCGGCTCGCCGAGGTCGCCCTCTATCAGGCGGCCGCGAGGTATCGGCGGGTGAGTCACCATTCATTCACTTACCTTCGGATCAACTTGCCCGACAATGCCCTATCAGGTTCGGCGATCAATTGGCGGGCACCTGCCTCGACCCAGACTGTCGAGGTACCATTCACGCCGTCGATCATGGGTCGGTACATCGGCGCGATCATCGAGTGCACTGCCTCGAGGTCAGGTGCATCATCGATCCTAATGGAGCTCTGGACCTATGGCGCGGCGCCAACTTGCATCGATGGCGGGTGCACTTGGTCTCAGGTCAATGGTCACATCTTGCCCGAAGATCGGGGCGGTAACTACCCAAGGTCGACCCTTTCGACCGGCACCCGGACCCGAGGCACCAACGTCGCCCTCGGCGCGGCGACGACCCCTCGGTGTCTCTTCGTGCCCGATGACTCATCGACTTTGAAACCTCCGAACTATCGGGGTGAGCCCCTCATGCTTCGGCTGACCTGCGTCGACATTAACCCGGAGTCGATTGACATCTTCGAGATGTTTGAAGGTGAGGTGGTATGACTGACATCTACTCAGATCATCAGCGCCGGGTCTTCTGCTTGGTCATCGCCGGGGTGCCAGTCCGGTACCACTCCGGGCCATCGCCGGCCGCCCACCTCGGCGTGTCGATCAGCGCCGTCACCGGGGTGCCATACACCGACGTCGACTGCCTCGTCTCGGTCAGTCAGTACTCATCCAGACTCGACGTGATCGGGGGGGTTGCGACCTACGACCCGATCACGATCACGCTCGCGGTCGACCGGTTCGGCGGCGAGACTGACCCGTCGACCATCTTCGGCCGGCTTGGTCGGCGAGCTGCCTCGGTGGCCAGCGCTCAGCTTCGGGCCTCGATCCTTCATCGGGATCTACCACCCTTCGACCTCGAGGTCGAGGGAACGGGGAACTTCCCGGGCCACCCAACCTTAGTCCACATCGGCGCCGAGACCTTCACCAAGACCTCGAGCGTGAGTCATGGCACCTGGGAAGAGGTCCGGATCATCGAGCGAGGGGTCGGCGGGTCGACCAAGCAAAATCATGTAATCAATGAGGTCGGGCTGATCCCCGAGGCGACCAACCATGTCACCAACTGGAGGTCAAGGCGGGCGACCCTTTACGCCGCCACCCTTCGAGATGATGGCACGACCACCCCATACACCGAGATCATGAGGGGGTTCCTCGACGCGTCGCCTCGGGTGGACAGCGACACCTCAATCGCTCTCGACCTCGTCCCGATCACAGCAATGCTAGACAACGAGATCGCATCCGAGCAGGGGTACTCGACCACTCTTCGGCAGGGTTGGCACTACTTCGACGGTAATAACGGATGTGTGATCGAGCATGCCCAAGGCACTCTTGAGTCGGAGCTCGGCACCACCTTCCCCACCGTCTCGGGTCGGATCACGGCGTTCGACGGGGCGACCGGTGAGATCACTTTGTCTGGTGGTCACAACCACCAACAGATATTTGACATCACTCTCGAGGACCGTCACCCGAGGTCAGGTCGGTTCATCGGCTTCCGAGACTTCAACGTCGCCGAAGAGCCTATCGCCTACTCGCCGGCGGCACCACCTCACACTGGCTACTTCTTCCAGGTCGGTCTTTGGGCGCCCAGAGTCGGTCAGGATATTGTCCTGCTCAACCCCCTCGAGCTTCAGAGGTATGAGATCCTGCCCCTCGGAGCGGCGGCCGAGCTTCGGGAGTGGCCTGACCTACTCAACGATTTCAACGCGGCCCAACCGGTCACTCATACCGGGATCGGGGGGGCCTGGCTTCGGCTGACCTTCGCCGACATTCACACTGCCGAGCCCAAACTCAACGCCGCCTGGAATACCGCGGCGCCGGTCGTCGGCGGTCGGTTCGGGGTTGGGTTCTGGACTGACAACTACTTGGCACATCAGACACTTCGAGACGGCGCTGCCCTGCCGGCGATGCTTTGGGACCCGGTCGGGGGGCCTTGGCCGATGGTGAGTGATGGGCGGCGACTCAACTATGCCATCGATTACGCCCCGGCCGGCGATGACCATTTTGTGATCGATTCGCAGAATGATGAGAGCGGTGGATCTCAACGGGTCTATCGCCATCACATGCCATCGCCGGCGACCATGCGCCAAACGATCCGAGGGATCGCCCGAGCGTACTATCAATTCAATGAGAGTTATGTCCTCGTCTCCGACCCGTTGATCCTGCCGGCCGTCGTCGACCCGTCGACCGTCTGTTACCTTCAGATCACTTATTTCGACAGAGCCGAGCAGGCGACCAAGTCGAGGATGATGCAGGCATTCACCTCTACCCCGGTGAGCTCGGGGGGTCAGGTCATTGGCTACGCGGTCCATGTTAACCCATTCAACCTGCCTCACACTCAGCGGGTCGGATCGTTCGGTGATTGGCCTGGGTCGCCAAGATGTGAGATCAAGCTCGGCAGCTACCTCGACGGGTTGACACCGGGAGGCCTGATCCTCCGACTTCTGCTCTCGGGCGGGGGGGGTCAGATCAATGATCCGACCTATGATGTTCTGAGCTATGGCACCGGACTAACCACGGCCGATCTCGACGTCACCTCAATCGAGGCGATCACCGCTCCACTTGGGCTGGACCTGTGGAGAGTTGCCCTACCCGGCGACGGGGTCAGCGTCCGCGAGGTCATCGACCCGATCCTGAAAGCCTTGGGGTATGCTCTCGTCATGCGCCGGCTCGCCGATGGTCGATGCGTGCTCGGCGCGGTCGCCATCGGTGCCGAGTACTCAGACACCTCGGCCGGCACCATCGCCGAAGGGGATTGGCTGACCGACGACCCGCCGATCTGGGGTGCGGCCGACACCATCGTCAACTCACTCGAGATCCTCGCAGACTATGACTCGGAGGCTGAGGAGTACCGAAGCGAAACCACGATCAACAATCAACGATCCATCGGCGCCCTATCGGGTGAGGTCCGGGCGCTCGAGCTCACCCTGCCCGGGCTCGAGCTGAACCGGGTCGACTGGGAGGATGCCGCGTCGACCCTCGCCATCTTCCGGCCCCTCTTCAGCCGGATCTTTAACTTGTACGGCGCACCGGTCCGGACGTTCAGCGGAGGGGTCGGCACCGGCCGAGGTCTCCGGGGTGAGGTCGGGTCAGTCTACTCGGTGACCTCGACCCACCTCCGAGGGTATGATGATTCGTGGGGGGTCGACGATGTTCGGGCACTCGTCACCTCTTCGAC
>Ga0098033_1001059_pt1 | contig 11712 bp, 15 predicted proteins | sample 1_EtaG_FD_75049 | JGI IMG/M metagenome (GOLD analysis project Ga0098033, IMG submission 75049) | Marine viral communities from the Subarctic Pacific Ocean - 1_ETSP_OMZ_AT15124 metaG | ecosystem: Environmental > Aquatic > Marine > Oceanic | place: Pacific Ocean | collected 2015-01-07
GCGATTGACATCTGTTGTATTTGCTTCACGAGGATAGGCTGCATTAATATAATCTTGAAAACCTTTACCAGCATATTTACCATCACTTCCTTTTTCTGCCTTAACAGGAAGACTAGCAGGGACGCCAGGCAGTGTACCTATAATACAAGGCATTTGAGCTGCCGCACCATCTGTGAAGAAACCCACAACCCATGAACCTTCAACACAACCGAGAGGACTTTGCCCCACGCCTGATACGGTCGCTGATGTAATAGGGTTCATCACATGAGCCCACGGCAGGTCGCTAGTGGGAAGTTTCCCCAGGTCTTCTGTGTGATAACCCAAGCAACGAACTTTCAATCGTCCTAGTTTCTTTGGGTCCTCACGGTCCTCAACCACCCCAATGAACCATTGAAAGCCATCTTTCCCCATAAAATTTTTCATATTCTTTTAGTCCTTTGCTCGGAAAGCGTGCAGATTATATACCATTCGGAATCCGTGATAAACCGCATTTAATGCTCACTGGTTTCCGCCACTATCATCTGACAATATATTAATAATCCTTGTGCTTATGTTCATAATTTTCTACGCTAAACTGTTAGTTTCTTCCATTTGTTGTATCCATCCAATCACTCATTAGAGTCCTTTGTAGTGGATTCTACACGCTTCAGTGGTTGACATTTACAATCCTCGCAGGTACAAACACCATACTCGTCAGCATGCAAATCACCTTCGCAATGACAATCATGGTGGCAACTAGAGCATTTGTTTTTATCGTCTTTCATTATTCTTGTTTCTAGTACTATTTATATAGGTTATACTGAAGCGGCTGAGAAACCGTACTCATGGGGTCAGCGTATAAGAGTATTGGGTTGGGACCTCTTATGGGTGTGTGGTGGAAAAATTTCGTGTAAAGTCTGTAGGTATGAGAGGTCTTATGTGTAAATGTCGCTGTCTATCTCTTCCAATTGTAGTGTTTCTTGACTCGCTGTTTTAGGGTTGTCTTGATAACCCATTGGGTTGGTGCTGCCTGATCCATAACTAGTTGCGACTGAATCCTTCGCACATTCAAGGATCATCTTATAATTATCTCCTGTTACCTTGTGTCTAATTTTTGTAATGATATAATTACCAGCGAAGCGTGGGTCTTCTGGATTAGGGTTTTCGTTATTGTCAAGGTTTACATCTTTTAAATTAAATCGTATCAAATCACCCGCTTGTATATAAGATTGTCCTGGTACTGTTAATTTTAACGCTGTACCATGCACAACTTGGTTATACTGCGAAACACTTTGACCTGTCTTCATTCCGTCTGCTTCCGTGTCTAAACCGTATCTTCCAACATCTTCGTCATGTAGGAATGGTGCTGTTGGTTGTAGTGAAACCCTTGATTCTGGATAGTCACTTAAATTCTTTGCATTATCATAGTCAACAGGCGTATCCATAATTGCGAACTTGTTATGAGCATTTACTCCTACTGTATCGGTATGAGCTGTTCTTCTAAATTCTTGATGATACTTGTAGTCGGTGATGTCATAACTCTTATTGAATATATTATGTGATATAACTCTATGACTATATGTACCTAATGTTGTATTGGCTACAACATCCTGGAAGTTATTGACAAATTGATACTCCTCAACCGATTGATAAGCCCTTTCAATCTTGGTTTGCTTTGTTGCTTTAGACTCGGTGCTCATCTTCAATGGTTGATAATAGAAATCTTGTTTATATGGTCTCGCAAATTGACCTTGTGAGGTTATCATGCTTGCCCAACTACGAAAATAATACCCACCTGTTGTTTCATAGAAATAGTATCCTACGCCATTAGACTTATTAGATACAGATTTCCTTGCTATCATATTAATAGCGTCAAAAGGATTTAAATTAGGTATGACTATCTTACCCTTATTACCTGTCGACTCGTAATGTAGTTTCTTTCTACTGTCAAGATAATCTTTATCTTTCATTATATCAATGACTGCTCTATCAAACTTACCGTCATATGCTTGACTTACCTTTGTTCTCATATTCCTCATAAACTCACGACTCGCAAAGTGTAGCGTATATATTGTAAGACCAGGAGTGGCTTGTTTTCTATCTGATATTTTATAGATGTGGAATGGTTCACCTGTCTTTTCACTTGCGTCAATAACATCTTCTTTACCATAAGACACGCCAGGTGTTTTAAGATGAAACGCTATTCTCTCTAATCCTTGTATGGACATACGAGCAATTTGATTACCTTCGTCAGCTATGACTATTGAACCTGTGACTGCGTTTTTGTATATGGATTCATAGATATTCAACTCTATCATAATGTATTTGATATCTACTTTCATACCAACATGATTTGTTAGAATTATGCTATTCAAAACATAATCACCTGCAAATTTTGGTTTTTCCTCATTCTTTACTTTCGTAGGAATGACATTTACTGTTCTTCTACCTATTCTAGCCATAATATTACTCTTGGATTAGTCTATCAAACTCAGCAACAAAATTACCTACGAATGCCTTACTTAATAATCTAATCTGCCTTTTGCTATCTTGTTCTCTTTGTTCATATTCTCTATTAGTTATTGTTGTTGCACCAGACTCGTCTGAATTACACTCAACTAGGTATGAATAATCACCTGGTCCTTGTCCGCTTGTGCGACCACTTGTTCTTGAAATTTCATAATGGTGAGTACCATCTTCATTACCTGAGCCATACTTGTCTGTAAGAAACTCGGCAAACTGTGGTGCGTTCAATGGCCAATCATGGTATCTGTCAGTTATATTATTTGTCATAAGGATTATCCAATGCAACTCAGCGTCACCAAACCACTTGTACGCTATGTCTTCAGGTTTCTCTCCTTCTTTAACATCATATTTGTCAAATAACATTGCACCGCTCTTAACTAGTGCTCTCACCTTAACACGCCTTAAAATATCTGGTAATAGTTTATAGTTTTTAGTATTTTTAATGTCGTAAGCGAGTAATGGGAATTTTGAAAAATATGACATAATTAATAACCTTCGATAATTTTTTCTTTTGTTAGTACTTCTGTTTCTCTAAATGTTAAATCCATTTTTATCTGTGTTGGAGCACCATCAGCAAATGATTTAACACCGTTAGGTGTATAGTTAGTGGTCACATTTTCTAATACACAAGTGCCAATTCTATTAAAATAATCGTTTTCATATCCTTGGCCATCTTGTGCTTTGTACATATAATGGATATCAAATTCAGATGGCAGCGTAAGATAACGAGAATTTACACCTTGCAACATTGGTGCCATGTGATATCTAAATAATTGTATAATTTGTTGTATCTCTGCTGTTTCTGCTTCGTTTCTTGGCGCAAAGATAAAGTTATATGTAAATGTTCTTATATCCATACTATTGAAAAACACCTCAACGAAAGGGTTATCTGCTCTACCAAATACTTTGTTTGCAAGAGGTACCGCACCTTCAGCACCTGCAAGTGATTCTACCATTGCACCACCCAATCTTTTAAGTGTTTCTTGAGCAAATTCTGACATTGCTTTTCCTGCTACTTTTCCTGCTGCTTCAAAATCTTTTTCAGTAAATGATTTAAAACCTCTTATTGCGTCTGTTAATGTCACTCCTAACATACCTGTTGGTGAGTCTTCGTATTTTGCTTGTGTAGAATCTGACACATTAGCAGGTAGATATAATGCGATTGAGTCTTTAATTCTTGTTGTTGTTTTTCTAACAGCGCCGAGACCTTGCAATGATTGTGAATTTCTACCACTTTCTGATAAATTTACTCCTCCTGCTTGTTTTGAAGCAAAGTTGCCACCTGTTGTTTTATTTTTTTTTATCCTTAGTCTTGCTTGCTGTGACTGTAAACCAGTCGGTTCATCAAAGTCATGTACTGGCAATTTACGACTACCATATCCATATTTTGATCCATCTTGTACATTAACATAAAACACCATATAGTGACCAAGTTGTTGATTCTCAAATACATCTTTAGGAAATTGATATGTACCAAATTTTAATGGATCACTATCAAGTGAACTCACAGGCGTATTAGTCATGTTTATATCCTGTACCTTTGATGGTGGTGGCTTACTGAAACCTGTATTACCAGGTCCGCCAAATATGTTTGTTTTTAATCTGCTTAATGCATTTACTATTGACATAATTTCCTTACTAAATATTATTATAACTATTTATATGAATATGCAAGAAAGATTACAAAAATACAAAGGTAAGTTTAGACCTCATAACCCTAGCAAGTACATAGGTGATAGCAAGAATATAGTATATCGTTCTATGTGGGAGCGAAGGTGTATGAAATATTTTGACATCAATCCCAGCATACTAGGTTGGGCAAGTGAAGAAATATCTATACCTTATTATGATACTATGGCTAAAAGGGTTCGTAGGTACTTTCCAGATTTTCTGATTAAAATTAAAGATAAGAATGGCAAAGTAAAAGCACACCTTATTGAAGTTAAACCTACGAAAGACTTGCGGCCACCTGTTGGAGGCAGAGGTAAAAAGAGGTCAACTGTATTGTGGGAAGCTAAAACTTATCAAATGAATAGGGATAAATTTGCGTCTGCTCGTAAATGGTGTGATGATAGAAATATTACTTTTGATATATGGACCGAAAAGCACTTAAAACAAAAAGGATAGCCGTTTTAATACAGACATAGGCAACTAACAACCCAACCATAATCCAACAAAATATATACCAGAGTACAGTAAATAATTTACTTGCGGTCATTCAACTTGTTTATCAATTGAAAAGCAACTTTTACCTTTTCTTCTAGCACTGTATAGTGGCATGCATTTTAGCAAGTACTATTACCAGTGTTATGAAACCTAAAAAAAGAGGCCATAACCTCATCATTTGTGCCATTACATCTAAATCCATACTATCTCCTTAATTTCTAAAATAATTTAATAATTCGTTTGATGATAATTCAATAGAATCTACTCTTTGATTTGTTACATTAGTATTAGACACAGCTACAGTATCACCAGATACTCTCTTAGCATCCGTCATGATGGTTACGTTGCCTGGTGTTGTGTCACCTTTAGCCGCTACTGCTTTTTTTAATTCAGTTTCTTTTTCTTTCATTATATTACTTTGTTTTACTATGTTATCCACATATGTTTCATTAAATTCCTGCGTTTTTGTTTGATCTTTTGCTTTTAATTCTTCAGCAAGACCAGGAGGAGTGTTTACTGTTTTAACTTCTTTAAGTGGTAGGGATGTAGTGCCATCAGCAGATTCAACCATTGTTTCTGTTATATCAAGTTTCTTTATTTCAAATTTCTTCGGTAATAATATATTAATTTTATCTATAACAGCATTAGCCATAGCTTTCATACCATTAACTAGGCTATCAAAAGCTCCTTTTATTTTATTTGTAACACTTGTAAATGCATTTTTGATACCATCAAATGTAAAGTCAGCATTTTGAAACCACTCACCTAGTTCTTCTGCACCAAACAATTTAAGAATAGCACCATACATATCATACAATAGATTTAATCCTAAACCTACCGTATTGTCATAAAACATTCTAAATCCTTCTCCTACAGCACCTATAAGTCCGCCTTCGGTATATGCTGCTGTCAATTTATCAAATCCATCTGTAAAGAATTTCATTGTATCTGTAATGACCTTGTCTATTGCTTCTGGTAATGTTCTAAATGCCATTTGAATATCCTTAATCCAAGGAGCGTCAATACCAAACATTTGTAAAACTGCGTCTATAAGTCCAGCTAGAGCGTCACCTACTACGGCAACAAATTTGATAGGTAAATCAAAAAATAGTTTTTTAAGACCTTCTAATTTTTTTACAGGATCATCAGTTTTGAAACCTTCCCAAATATCGCTAATACCACCAGTTAATAAAGAAAACAAATTAACTATACCTTCCCATGCAGGTCCAAAATCATCCTTTATTGCTGCCCAAAATCTTTTGGCTGCTGGTATTATATTTTCACTAATAAATTTAAACACACCTTCAAATATTTTTTCTAATTTATCTAGTTGAGTCATTATACCAAGTGTTAAGAGACCTATTAATCCAACTTTCATACCTTCACTCTTTGGAGTAAGAGCTTCAATAACACTACTAAATGCATTTTTTATACTTCCAAGTATACCAAGTCCTTTTCCTTTACCTTCTCCCTTCTTATCACCAAGAGCCTCTCCTTTTTCTTTTCTTGCTTCGTTTTCTGCAGCTTCTTTCGCTGTTGCTTTTTTTATGTCTAAATCTTTTGCGGCTATTTTCGCTGTTGCTTTTTCTATGTCTAAATCTTTTGCGGCTATGTTACCTATGTTGCTCAATGTGTGAATTACGCCAAGCAAAGTAGAGTTTAATAATCCTGTTTGATTGTTTATAGATTCAGTTAAACGATTTCCAAGATTCTCAATACCATCCCGTATGTCATAGAATACCTCTTGCATAGATTCTAAAGGTGATAACTTTTTAACATTATCCATTATACCAGAAGGACTATAAGGTACAAGTGCTTTACTTTCACTCGTAGCAAATGATGTTCCTACTGACGGTAATGAAATACTAGGTGAAGCGAATCCGTTTGCCATATTATCCTATTTGTTCTTCCTTTAATAATTCTTTTTTACTTTTACTTTTACTTTCAACAGTTACAGTTTTACCACCTGAACTTACATATAGTCCAAACCATGCCGCACCTGCACCCACAATTACTGATATGAATGCTGATTGTGAATTTGTTGGCTCAGGTAATGCCATAAACCATTCTGTTGCTCTGAAAAATGCTAAACCATATAGACAAATGAATAGTCTTGGAACTATTCGCCATCTATCTACCTGTTCACTTGTTACTGTTTTCATATTTTTATCCTTTACTTCTAGCTTTTCTTTCTTTTTCTTTTTGGTTTTCTTCCTTAATATATGCAATTAACATATCCACATATATCTCCCTTTCCCAAGGTAGCATATTCTCTAAATCGGAGAGAGAATAGTTATGATGTTGCATTAGAGAAAAATTAGTATTATAATAATTCTCTAAACTATCATGTGAAAGGGCTACTCGAAAAAATCGTTTAGGCCTGTCAGCGTTATCTTACTCTCCTTTTTAGTCTTCGGATTCTTTATTGTAATCTCATGCTTTAATTTAGGCATAGTTTCAAAAAAGTTTTGAACATCCTTAAATTGTTTAGTATTCAATTGCTCAATAAAGTCCGTTAACTCTTTTTGAGTTTGGTCTTTAGGGTCATAAGTCTTCTTACCTTCTTCTTCATATACTTGCATTATGCAAGTACCTATAACCTCTAACATATTGCTAGGGTTAATATCCTTTATGCCGGTTTCTTTAAACGATTCTAAAGTAGGATACTTCATAATCATACCTTTACCATCACCCAATTCAATTTTATTAGTGTGGTCATCACCTACTTGTACTTTAACCTCGGTCAAATTTAATTCTACTTCAGCATAAGTTTTTTTATCATCTGGACATAATAGTTTCAATTTAGAAACTTCACCCACAGACTTTGATCTTATTTGTAAAAATATATATTCAACATCAAACATAGGCATATTAGTTATGTCTATCTTCTTGAAAGTACACTCACTTACAATATCTTTAACAGCCTGGGTAATATCAGCATTTGCTTTACTCTCCATGGCCATCATAAGTATCTTTTCTTCTTTTACTAAAAACGGTCGATACTTAATCTTTTCATCCGTTGATGGTAGTTCCAACTCATATGTTGGAGTTGTCAGTTTAGGTAGTGCCATAATTTATCCTCCTTATTATATAAAATTATGTAAATGGTGGGAAAACTTTCCCATTAAATATTCTTCCTATCGGATTCCATACTGTCCGTGCTTGACCAAATATATCTTTTCCCATTCTTTGTAATTCAGGTGGTAACATACCTAGCAATCCAGTGTTTCTTGCTTTAACATCTGCTGGTGTTTGTGTGTGTTTACCAAATGATAAACCTTGTGTTGTTGATCCCATATTACGCCAGTACTTATATGCAAATGAAATGGTTATTTTTATTATCTCACTTGATTTAGCATAAGTGTAATCTATTGAACCTATTGTTGTAGGATATACTTCCATTGCTTCAATAGCGTAAGTAGGTATATCTCTATTTTGTTCGCTATCTGCACCTAATTGGTATATGTGTAGTTTACCAATATAATTATCGTAATAATTTGCTTTATGTGTATGTTCACCTACACACATTTTTTGCCATGCTTCAAAGAATTGTCTTTCTCTCATATACTTGTCTGCATAAAAAGTAGCTTCTATGTTACCTGGGAATGTATGAGTTTGAACCATACTTCTTACTGGTTCTGATCCGTATTGGACTTCTTGTGTATCCATTTCTTTCCTCGGCATTGTAATCGAGTCACAATGTATATTCACTTGTCTACCATATGTTGATAACAAGTCACTCATATATTTACCACTAGAACCAGGTGGTCTTTCATCAAAATCATGTTGAGGCGCCCAATTCTGTGCTGATTGAACTTCTCCGTTCATATATCTAGTAGCATTAACTGCACCTATTTGATGTGCTAAATTAGTAGGCGGGAATACTCTTATAGCAAATCTTGATGGTCTAGCATAACCTTCTGCTGACGCCATTGCTGATCTAAAACGACCAATAGTGTTGTCGGTGTTCGCCTGCATTTTAAATCTAGGATCCCTATCTGTTTTATGATAAGCACTAGATTTAGAATCACCTCTTGATATACCACCTCGTATATCAAATGGTCCTATTCTTTTACCTGCTCTAAATATTGCCATTAGTATGGTCTCCCTTTTTTAAATCTAGCAACAGGTAGAAATACTGCAATTGCCATTTCATTTGCTGGTATATTTAAAAACATTGATCGTATATGATTCCACAGATAGTGTTTTGCTGTTTTTCTCATATATGAGTTATTTCTCCATTTAATATTATATCTTGTTTTATTATCAAATCTTTTATCAGTAGTTGTATTTGCTAAACTTCTCAAAAATGCCACTCTGGCACCATAAGGTAAATAGTGAAAGTTTAATCCTATGAAACCTCCCTTTGCTGGTTCTAAAGGGAAGATTAAAGGAAACACATCATAGTAAGGTAACTTTGCTTTCCATTTAGGGTCATAACCAAATAGATTCATAATACCATACTTTGGTCTTACTGTTGCTTTACCTTGACTAATTAAAGTCCTAGCACTAGGCGTTGTCATAGACCGTACTTTCTTTCTGTACCAGTCATATGATTTCGGACCTGTTGTCGTGTCTAATATTTTATCAAATACCGTTGCCATACTACTATTTATAATTCAATACTTCAGCAGGGCTAAAAAAAAGGGGTCTATAAAAGACCCCTTTCTTAATCATTATATAAAGTATATTAAATTATTATTATTTTTTAGTATATATAGAGTAAAGTACCCAAACAGCAACTAAACCTACAAGTCCTTGACTTGAAAATCCTGCTATAATATTTTGTACATTACCTATCACAGAAATATTTGGCCAGAATGGCACAACTTGTCCTGTGAATAGAACCTCAAGCACGATACCTAAAGCTATAAGTGAAACACCTACATCTGCTAGAGAACTTGCCCAGTCCTTTATTTTGTTAATAACTTCCATATATAATCTCCTTTATATGATTTGATATCTCAAATTCTAATTCATAGTGTTGTATGTTTATTTATAAAAAAAGGGGTTAGGACTTTCACCCTAACCCCTAAAGAAACAGGTGGAGAGATTATGCGTCTTCTTCTGCCAGTTTAGTAAAATAAGATAGTGTTTCATCACCATCTTCATCTACACCTGGAGTTTTTGACGAACTATCAACTGTTTCTGTTTGGACTGGAGCCACATTTGTCACAGGTGGGATCGCAACATTTTCGGCTGTTCCAGTACTTCTTGAACCACTTAAAACTTTATCTGCTTTCGCTTTTAACTCATCATAAGATTTAAAGTTTTCAAGTGCAAGAAATGGTTTTAGGGCAAATTGCTTGTCCCAAATTTGTTGTATTGAATCATCATTGTCTTTAATTGCTGAAGAACTATCAAATTCTGATTTATCATAGTTCCAGTAACCATCAACTTTTCTGATTTTTAATTTGAAGTTAGCACCTTCCCAAAAATCAAATGGGTTAATAGGTTTCTCATCTTCAAATTCAGGTTTCATTGCTTCAGTAATCTTATCAAAGATTTTCTTACCGAATTTAAACAACTTAACTTGACCTTCGTTTTCAGGATGTTTAGCGTCATTGATAATTAAAATGTTTGCAATATAAGAGAGTTTTCTTTTTCTCTTTCTTGCAATTTCTTTATCTGCTTCAACGCCAGAATTCCAAAGTAAAGTATTTGCTTCACTAACTGGATCTTTTTTGTTAAGTGTTGTTAAACTATTTTCAATGTACCAACCACCAGGTCCTTGAAAAGCGTGTGACCATAGTCTTGCCCATGGTAAGTCTTCGCCTTTAACTGCTGGTAGAAATCTAAAAACAGCATAACCATTACCTGACTTATCTAATTCTGGTTTCCAGAATCTTTCATCAGCGAATGATTGTTTTTGTTTTTGAGGATCTGATACTTTAGCAAGTTCTGACACTAGGGTGTCAAGGTTTGATTTTGAGCGTTTTAACGCTGCTATACTTGTATTCATATGTATTTTCCTTTGTATGTTATTGTATATTGTTGTATCTGTATTGTGCTATATTAACGCACATTGTTATTTATAATACTACTCTTTAATAAACCAAGACTTAATTGTATTGATGTTTCTAGCAATTTGGTCTTTACCATCTTGCCAATTTTTCTTTTGAAACTCAATTGTATCTTCTTTTATTGTACTGATATGAGCAACTAATAAATTTTTTTGTTTAATAAATTCATTACTTATATCATTTAAAGTAGTTTTCTCATTAGTATTTCCCACCGTAGCAGTAAAGCATAATACTAAAAAAGCTATTATTATAGTTTTCATATGTCTATTATATCATTTTCAAGTCTTATTGTCAAGCAATTCTAACTTCATTTTTAATGCTTTGACTTCTTCCACTTTATCTTCCACTTGTTTGGCAAGTAACTTATTATCATATTTTAAATCGGTATTTTCTTTTTCCAATTCACTTCTCAATTTTCTATTCATCATTTGATGTTCTCTATTGATAGCATTTAATTCCTCCACTCGCTCTACCCTATGACCTATTGAAATTCTTAAATCCTTATTCTCTTTTTCCAATTCTCTATAGGCAATTTCATCCATAGTGTCCAACGGTCTACGCATAGCTTCTGCCTCTCTTACTTTGTCCGCTAATTTTTTATTTTCTCTTTGAAATTTATCGTTAATTTCAAGAGCGATAGACAATGAATTATCCAATTCTTTAATTCTTTTATATGTTTCATCAACTTGTCTAGTTAAATCTAAAGGTCCTCTATCGTCCACTTTTGTATGGTCTACTTCTATTCTATCTATATTTTTATCTACCATGTCGTTTCTTTCGTCCTTTTCGTAAAAGTCTTTCTCTTTTATGCCACGCCCATACACTTATTGTACTGGCTATTTTTTCTATCCAATGATAGATACAGTTATACATTATTTTATCCCACATAAAGGCCATATTTTTCTACAATCTTTTTATATTTTTTTAAATTCTCTTTTTTCACTTCTCTATTACACAAGCAACAAATTTCTTTTTTTGGTAATTGATAATTCATTTTTTTTACAATATACTCTACCAC
>Ga0098033_1001061_pt1 | contig 11694 bp, 14 predicted proteins | sample 1_EtaG_FD_75049 | JGI IMG/M metagenome (GOLD analysis project Ga0098033, IMG submission 75049) | Marine viral communities from the Subarctic Pacific Ocean - 1_ETSP_OMZ_AT15124 metaG | ecosystem: Environmental > Aquatic > Marine > Oceanic | place: Pacific Ocean | collected 2015-01-07
ATTTATCATACAAACCAAATTTTATAAACTATCCATATAAAGAAGAAATGATTGGTGATGGAATAGAAAATTGTATAATGTATGCACACAATTTTGACCCAGAGAAATCAAAGAATCCATTTTCATACTTTACACAGATTATTTATTATGCTTTTTTAAGACGAATTCAAAAAGAAAAGAAACAATCATATATCAAATATAAAGCAATAGAAGCGGCAGATATTTACAACGAATTTCCTGTATGGATTAATAACATAATAGGAGAAGAAAATGAAATCGATGATGTGGCGATGAAATACTTTAACTTGTCTAAAACAGATATAGAAAAGTTTACACCCAACAAAAAGAAAAAGAAAACAACAAGCAAAAAGAAAGAGAAAAAACTAGATAAATTTCTAGAAGATTGATTATGAAAATCTGTATTTTGAACGATTCCCATTTCGGGGCTCGTGGTGACTCCCAACTATTTTTTGATTATTTTATGAAGTTCTTTGATGATGTGTTTTTTCCATATCTAAAAGAGAACGACATCAAAACAGTTATACATGCTGGCGACTTAATGGACAGGCGCAAATATGTAAACTTTAACATATTAAATCAAATACGAACACGGTTCATGAATAGATTACAAGAAGAAGGAATTGAACTTCATTGTATTCTTGGCAACCATGATGTATATTACCGAAATACAAATGTAATTAATTCAATACGAGAATTATTCGGCGATGATTTAATTTTATATGAAGAACCGGCAGTAATAAATTTTGACGGTTTAGATATCGCATTGCTTCCTTGGGTATGTAAAGAGAACTATGACCAATCAATAGATTTTATCAAGACAGTATCTGCACCAATTCTTATTGGGCATCTTGAACTTCAAGGATATGATGTAATGCGCGGAGTGAAACACGAAAATGGCATGAATCCTGTGCTGTTTAATAGGTTTGAAAAGGTTTTATCTGGGCATTTCCATTGTCGTCAAGAAAAAGATAATATCTATTATATGGGAACTCAGTATCAGATTACATTTGCAGACCTACACGAAGAAAAAGGTTTTCATATATTGGACACAGATACAAGAGAGATTGAATTTGTAACCAACCCACATAAAATGTTTCATGCAATTAAATACAACGATAAAGACGGACCAGTTGATGGCGACAAGTTTAATTGTGACGGACTAGAGGATTCGTATGTAAAATTATTCGTTGAACATAAAGAACATCCATATTCATTTGAAAGATTTATGGATAAACTATATGATTGTGGGGTCGCAAAGATTACAGTCGTAGAAGAATTCGACAATTCTGAATGGACTAAGGAAGAAATAGTTGACCTAGCGCAAGATACAGTCACACTAATTAATAATGAAGTTGATGCACTAGAAGAAGTAAAAGACAAGGACAGAATGAAACAACTTATTCGTGACTTATATATGGAGAGTTTGTCTTTGTGATATACAATATTGACTGTATAGATTTTATGAAGAATTGTAAGAGTAAAGTTAATTTGGTTCTTACAAGTCCACCCTATAATATGACCAAACGACCAGGCGGCGATGCTGATTCTGGAAGGTATGATGAATACAACGATTGGAAAGAACCAAAAGAATATATGGAATGGACTGCCAATATATTCAACCACTTCGATAACATTCTAGTAGAGAACGGTGTTGTACTTTACAACTTCTCTTATTCAATAGAGAATCCTTCTCTGCCATATGAATTGGTTGCACATATAGTAAACAACACAAACTTCTGTATTGCAGACACAATCATTTGGAAAAAGAAAGCGTCTATGCCATATCCTGCAAGTCCTAATCGATTGCAGAGAGTTTGCGAATTCGTTTTTGTGTTTGTTCGTAAGAACGAAATTGATTCGTTTACTACCAATAAACAAATAAGCAAAGTAGGAACGACAGGACAAAAGTATTATGTTCCTGTTCCAAACTTTATAGATGCCAAAAACAATGATGGTGCAACAAAGGAAATGAACCAAGCAACATACTCTACAGATTTAGTAAAGCAATTACTAAAGACATACGCAAAACCAGAAGAATCGTTTGTAGTGTTTGACCCATTTATGGGAACAGGTACTACAGCAAATGGGTGTATGGAATATGGATGTTCTTGTATAGGAACAGAGATAAGTGAAAGGCAATGTGAATATGCGAACGAACGGATTCGGAATATATTTACAACAACAGAATGATTATATTTAAAACACTTTCATATAAAAATTTCCTTTCAACAGGAAACTATAAAAACACAGTAAATCTTACAAATAATAATACTACACTTGTAAGTGGCGATAACGGTGCAGGCAAATCCACAATGCTTGATGCCATTACCTTTGCATTGTTTGGTAAATCATTTAGAGGCATTACAAAACCTTTGCTTGTGAATTCTATAAACGAAAGAGAATGTGAAGTGGAAATTGAATTCTCATCGGGCAAGGATGACTATAAAATCATCAGAGGAATTAAGCCGAATAAATTTGAAATATTTAAGAACGGTGAACTATTGGACCAAGATGCTAGGTCAAGAGATTATCAAAAGATACTAGAAGAACAGATACTTAAAATGACATATAAAAGTTTTTGTCAGGTAGTTATTCTTGGGTCAAGTAATTATGTGCCGTTTATGAAACTATCGGCAAAAGATAGGCGATTGGTTGTAGAAAATCTTTTAGACATCGATGTATTTTCTGTAATGAATACTCTTGTTCGTGCAAGATTACAAATGACAAAGGATTATATAAAAGAGATAGACCATAAAATTGAACTCGCAAAAGAAAAAGTCGATGCCAAGAACAGGCTAATCAATACACTCGAAAAGAAGTCATCGGATAATATTGATAAGTTTAAAAAAGATATAAAAGAATCTCAAAACCACATCAAAGAATGGCAGGATGAAGTAGACGAATATCAATCCAATATCGATAAATTATTAGAGAATGTAAAAGACAAAGATGCAGTTACAAAGAAACTGTTGAAGTCGGAATCTATAGAAAGTAGATTAAATACCAAATTAAAAACATTAAACAATTCAATACGGTTCTATGAAGAAAATGATTCTTGTCCCTCATGCAAACAAGACATTACCGATTCTCATAAGAACGAAGTATTTGAAGAAAAGAATAAAAAGAAAAAAGAAATTAAGGAATCTCTTGATTCTCTTGAAGAAAATATCAGTAAGATTGAAGAACAGTTGAGTTTGATGAATGTTATATTAGAAGATGTACAAAAGATTGAACGAAATATAGCAGAAAAGCAAAATCAAATTAGTGCATCCTCTCAATATATTGGTAAATTGCAAACAAACATAGAATCTGCAATGAGTGAAGGAACAGAAGTGCAAGACGCCAAGAATGAGTTGAACAATTTAATAGGCGAAGGAACGGCACATGTTGATGCCAGAAAAGAGAAAATAGAAGACAAGTATTATTTTGAAATCGCATCAATGATGTTAAAGGATAGTGGCATAAAGTCCAAAATCATTAAACATTATTTGCCCATTATGAATAAACTCATCAATAAGTATCTTGGAGATATGGACTTTTTCTGCCAGTTTAGTTTAGACGAAAACTTTATAGAAACAATTAAAAGTCGCCATAGAGATGAGTTCACATATTATAGTTTCAGTGAAGGAGAACGACTGAGAATAGATTTGTCATTACTATTGGCATGGAGAGAAGTGGCACGATTAAAGAACAGTGTGAACTGCAACTTACTCATTCTTGATGAAGTATTTGATTCTAGTTTGGATGCGGTTGGCACAGAGGAGTTTCTGAAACTGTTAAATACATTTGGCAGTCGTGCCAATGTGTTTGTAATTAGTCATAAATCAGACACCATGACGGATAAGTTCGATGAACATATTGTGTTTGAAAAGAAGAATAACTTTAGTAGGATTAAATAACTTGACACATAGTTTTTATCTTGTATAATATAAATATGTTAGAAATGAATAATATCTCGTATGGTGACTATCTTTTAAACGGTCTTGAATCCCTCTCTAAAAACTTCAACATAAAGTCATATAAACTGGCATCTCAAGAAGAATGGATGGGATTTGAAAGAGGTCGAGATTTGAGAATTCAGATTAGATGGAAAAATGACTGCATTTGGGAATGGATTACAGAAAAGACATTCTGGAATCAACGAAATACCAATAAAGAAGATAGAGCATGGATGAGAAGTCATGCCGATACTAAAATCAATGCCTGTAAAAATGCAGTGATTAAAAAGAAAACACCAAAACAGAATAAACCCGTTGCAACAAAAAAGATTGGCAGTACCCAAGATTGTTTTGAAAAGATGAAACAGCAATGATTTTATTGGATAATAATCAGATACTCATTGCCAGTATGTTTCAATCGTTTAAACAGAACCAAGAAATGAATGAAGATTTTATCAGGCATCTGGTTCTCAACACATATCGAATGTATAGAACCAAGTTTTCTAAAACATATGGAGAACTTGTCATATGTAATGATTCACCGTATTGTTGGCGTAAAGATTTCTTTCCGCCATATAAACAGAACAGAAAGAAGAATCAAAAAAAATCACCACACGACTGGAATGAAATCCACGATGCAATGGATAATATTCGGGAAGAAGTCAAAACAATATTCCCATATAAAAATATTAAGGTAGATAAAACAGAGGCAGACGATATTATTGCCGTTATATGTAAACATTATCATACAACAGAAAAGATTGTAATCATTTCAAGCGACAAGGACTTTCAACAATTACAACTTATGCCCAATATAAAGCAATATAGTCCACTTAAAAAGACATTCCTAGAGTGTGATAATCCAAAGAATTTTTTATTAGAACATGTTTTAAGGGGAGATTCTTCTGACGGTGTGCCCAATATTCTTTCTGATGATGATGTATTCATCAACGAGGACAAGAGGCAAAAAAGAATAACAAAAAATGTAATAACAAGTCTACACGAAGAATTACAAAGCGGCACTATTCATGAAAGACCAAATTGGGAAAGAAATAAAACTCTAATAGACCTCTCTTATATTCCTGTTGAATATGAAGATGAGATATTGGAACAGTACAATACAGAAGAAATTAAAGGAAGGAAAAATCTTTTGAATTATTTTATTGACAAGAAGTTAAAAAATCTTATGGAATACATTGGGGATTTCTAATGTCGAACAAAAAGAACAAAAATAAACAAAGAAATGATGAGCATCACGATGATGTTCGTGATATTAAATCAGGCAGTAATAGAAAAAAACATAAGAGAAAATCAAAAAGACATTTTGACAAAGACGCTTTGCGTGGTATAATGGATGGTACAGTCGATGTGGATTCGTACCACGATTATATCGAAGAAGAACACTAAACCAAATGGAGAATTATATAATATGACAACAGCGACAGCGACAAAACTTTCACAGGAAACACTGGAGGTATTGAAGAATTTTGCCTCTATTAATTCCAACATTTTAGTAGAACCGGGAAATGTAATAAAGACAATTTCACCAGTTAAAAATGTATTAGCAGAAGCAGAAGTATCAGAAACTTTTGATACACAGTTTGGCATTTGGGACTTAAATAAGTTTCTTTCTACAATTAGTTTATTTACCAATCCAGAGTTTCAATTCCATAACAAGTATGCCATCATCAGTGGTGGGAATGGCTCATCGGTAAAGTATTTTTACAGCGAACCAAACTTATTGACAACAGCAAACAAGACTTTAAATATGCCAGAACCAGTGATTGATTTTGAATTAACAGAATCCGATTATACCGAATTGCTTCGTGCAGGTTCTGTTCTTCAATTGCCAGATTTAACAGTACGGTCTACCGATGTTGGCGCAGAAATGTTTGTACATGACAGAAAAGATGTCACATCCAATAGTTATTCTATTGATATTAAAGATTTAAGCGGACAAGAAGCCGATTTTGAATTTCACTTTAAAGTAGAAAATCTTAAAATGATGTCAGGCAATTATCAAGTTTCAATTACAGATAAAGTTGTGAGTAGATTTGTAAATACAACCAAAACCCTTACATATTGGGTTGCACTCGAATCAGACTCAACATACAAAGGATAATAAACAATGAAAAGAAAAACAATTTTAGTATGCGGCGGCGGTGGTTTCATTGGAAGTCATTTAGTAAAGAAACTTAAAGAACAGGGACATTGGGTTCGTGTTTGCGATTTAAAATATACAGAGTATGGTGAATCTCCTGCTGACGATTTTGTTATTGGTGATTTGCGTAGTCAACAAGTATGTGATGACTTGTTTGAAACATATCCTGATGGAATTAAAAGACGAAAATTATCTGAAAAATCATTAGGTGATTTTGACCAGACAGATACAGGCGAACTCATCTATGATGAGATTTATCAACTGGCTGCCGATATGGGCGGTGCAGGATTTGTTTTCACAGGAGAGAATGATGCAGACATTATGCATAACTCCGCATTAATCAACCTAAACATTGTAGAACGAGCAGTAAAACATAAAACAAGAAAATTGTTTTATTCTTCTTCTGCTTGCATGTATCCAGAACACAACCAACTCGACCCAGACAACCCAAAATGTTCAGAGGATTCGGCATATCCCGCCGCCCCAGACAGTGAATATGGTTGGGAAAAACTTTTCAGTGAACGAATGTTTCTTGCATTTGCACGAAATAAGGGTTTGAATGTTCGTGTTGCACGATTTCATAATATCTTTGGCATTGAAGGAACTTGGGACGGTGGACGAGAAAAAGCACCCGCCGCTATGTGTCGCAAAGCGTGTCTTGCAGAAGATGGTGGAGAAATTGAAGTATGGGGTGATGGCAAACAAACTCGTTCATTCCTTTACATTGACGAATGTGTAGAAGCAGTATTAAGACTAATGGATTCTGATTTCTGTGAACCAATCAACATAGGTTCAGAAGAAATGATTGCAATTAATGATTTCGCACAAATGGCGATTGACATTTCTGGTAAAGATGTTACAATTAAAAACATTGATGGTCCAGAAGGTGTAAGAGGAAGAAATTCTGACAACGCATTAATTAGAGAGAAACTTGGATGGGATTATAAAATGCCCTTACGAGAAGGGATGGAGAAAACTTACAAGTGGATTTCAGAGCAAGTAGAAAAAACAAAAGAAGTAAATTATACTTATGATGACGGAGTAATTTCACACACAACCATACAGTAAATTGTTGTGTATATATTTAAAATGGATAAGTAAATATCGCACGGTGCGAATGAACTATATCCAAACTTAATAAAGGAGGCTAATATGCCTAATATTAATCAGTTTGAAGTGTCGGACCTTCCAGAAAACCGAAAAATTGTCACCACTGACGGTGTAACACACATTGAGGCAAGAAAAATTAAGTTCAGCGAGATTATTGAACCGTTGGACGAATTATCTCGTTCACAAAATACAGCCAGAGTGGGAGATATAGATGCAAAACATATCGCCGACCTGCGGTATTCTTTTAAAGATGGAGTAGATATTTTCTGTCCGCTGCCATCTGTTGAAATTTTAGAAACCCCCATCGAACACAATGGAGTAATTAAAAAATACAGATTGCTTGACGGTCATCATCGTGTTGCCGCTTTATGGGAAGATGTAGACGAATATGTTTTTGATGTTTATGAAATTGATACAAACAATGAATATAAATCCAGAATTACTTTTCAGTTAAAATCAAATAAACATAATCCGTCCAAAAAATCATCAGACAAAAGTATCATTGTAAACGCTTCTTTACTTTTGCAACGAGGTGATTTTAACGATGAGAATGGCAACTTTGAAGAACTTTTAATTGACGAATGGTTATGTGAAGTGCATAATCTTCAACAAGGAGTCACTCAAAGAAAATCATCATTGATTACAAAAGTAATGGAACGAAATGGTGTACATCAAATTTTTAAAGATTATCCAGACAAAGAATCAAAGAGATGGATACTGGCAAATTTACCACAATGTAAACTGCACGAACACGGTGGGCATTGGTGGATTTTCAAAACAGGAACAACACACCGTTCTTTAATGACACTTCTTCAAAAAGATACAGACGATGTACAGTATATTATATTAAATCCTGTTACAACTGGCGGAGATGTTCTAAAATCAAGGAAAAACCTTAACGATTCGATTGAATCTCTTTGGATTTCTCTTTGTGATAAAATGGGAGTATCAGATTATGACCACGACCATATTTTTAAAATTGTCTATGCCTTACCACAGATAACAGAATCAGAAGATATGGATAGACCAATTTCAATGGAAAGGAAGAAATAGCAAGTGCCTGATACAATGACCAAAGATTTTTTATGGGTTGAAAAATACAGACCACAAACAATTGAGGATTGTGTTTTACCTACCAACATAAAGAAAACATTTCACAATATAGTGGAATCTGGGGAATCCCAAAACCTGCTTCTCTCAGGAGGGGCAGGTTGCGGGAAAACCACAGTCGCAAAGGCACTTTGTAATGAATTAGATACTGATTACATTATGATTAACTGTTCAGAAGATGGAAACATCGACACACTCCGAACAAAGATTCGTAATTTTGCCAGTACGGTTTCACTTTCGGGTAACAAGAAAGTTGTCATCCTTGACGAATTTGATTATAGCAATGCTCAATCAACACAACCTGCCTTGCGTGGGTTCATCGAGGAATTTTCAAACAACTGTCGGTTCATTCTAACTTGCAATTATAAGAATAGAATCATTCAGCCTATTCATTCTCGTTGTACTTGTATCGAATTCAAAATACCAACTAAAGAAAAACCAAAGTTGGCATCTCAACTTCTTGAACGAATCAAAATGATTCTAGGCAATGAAGGAATTGGATACGAGGAAAAGGTTCTTGCCGAACTTGTTATGAATTATTTTCCCGACTTCCGAAGAATTATTAATGAATTGCAAAGATATTCTGTTGCAGGAACGATAGATGTTGGTATACTATCACAAATAGGTGATATAAAAATCACAGAATTGATAGATGCGATGAAGACCAAGGATTTTAGTAAGGTTAGAAAATGGGTCGTGGATAATATTGACAACGACCATACGCAATTGTTTAGAAAAATATATGAAGGAATAAACAGCACATTGACAAAGCAATCTATACCACAGGCAGTATTAGTTTTAGCAGAGTATCAGTATAAGGCGGCATTTGTAGCCGACCATGAAATTAACTTAACCGCATGTCTAACAGAATTAATGATGCATTGCGAATTTAAATAGGAAAATATAATGGCAAAGAAAGAAAAAGACCCAATTCAGGCAATTGGAAAAATTGTAATAATAAAGGAAATGGAAGCGCAGACAACAACGGCTTCTGGTATTATAGTAGAGGGAATGAGAAATAAAGAACCGTTTGCAATAGGCACAGTAATTAGTGTAGGAAATGGTATACAATTATTAGATGGTGAAGTTCAAGTTCCACCAGTGTCAAAAGGCGATACGGTGTTTTATGATAAAAATAAAACAGCAACAATGAATGGATTGGCATATACCAATTCCGATTTTATTATTGCCATTATCAATGACGAATCTCAAATTCCAAAGGGATACTATCAGGTATAATGAAACTTGGAGATTATCTCAATTCGATAAACCACACAAAGGAAAATCTTTTAGACACCGATGATGAATCGGTAGAAAAAGAATACACCCCCTATATTGTAAACAGATGTTTGTCGTATTTCCCGGATACTATTTTTCATGTGAACGAGATGAATAGGTTCGCAAATACCGATAAGAAACTTCAATACGATTATCTAATCAATAGTATTCGTAAGAGAAAACGATATAGCAAATGGATGAAAACTGAAAACATAAAAGAGTTGGAAATTATCAAGAAGCATTTTAACTATTCATATCAAAAGGCTAAAGATGTTCTTCCGTTGTTGAGCAGGAAAGAATTGAAGGAAATCGAATCCTTGTATAAAGGCACAGAATGACCACAAAGATATTAATAACAGGCGGTGCAGGATTTATTGGACAGAATTTATCAATCTATATGAGAGATAGTGATTTGGATTTTGCCGTGGTGGATAGGTCACAGAAGAATGTCAACAGTTTAATAGAACAGTTTGGTGATGATGACGAAGATATTTTTTGTATGGATACATCAGATGCTCTCAAATGGATTGAAGATGGCAGGTTTGATGTGGTCGTTCATCTATCGGCAGTACCAAGAGTACCATATTCAATAGAACATCCAGTAGAAACAACTCAAGAAAATATAGTAAAAACAGTAGAATTACTAGAGGCATGCGTAAAAGGAAAAGTAAAACGATTTGTATTTGCATCATCGTCATCGGTATATGGAAACTCGGATGTTTTGCCAGTTACAGAGGATTTACCATTAAATCCAATATCACCGTATGCATTGCAAAAGAAAACTGCCGAAGACTTTTGCAGTTTATATTCCAACCTCTATGACATCGATACAGTTTGTCTTAGATTTTTTACGGTATATGGTCCACTTCAAACAGGAGATAATCCATATGCAACAGTTATATGTGCATGGCTAGATGCCGTAAAGAATAAAACAGAATTGAAATTATATGGAGATGGAAGTCAGTCAAGAGATTTTTGTTACATTGATAATGTAGTGGATGCCATAGTTAAATCAATATACCATGAAGGAAAAGTTATGGGCGAATCGTTCAATGTTTCTTGTGGTGAAACTACATCATGTGTTGAGATTTTAGATTGGTTCATCCAAAGATATCATTTGGACAAATCTTGCTATACTGAATATCCTTTTAGAGCAGGGGATGTTCGGTGTACCTATGGTTCAATTGACAAGATAAAAAAAGTATTAAATTATTCGCCGCAAGTTGATATATGGAAAGGATTAGAAATGACCGCAGAGTGGTACGAATCTCAGAAATGACCTAACCTCTATTTTTGATATATAAATACATATAATTATTAAAAGTATAGGATTTACATATCATGCAAGAATATAGAGAAATAGGCATCGAAGATTTGGTTGAAGTGACACTTAATGATGATGATGATTTTCTGAAAATTCGAGAAACACTTACTCGAATTGGAGTATCATCAAGAAAAGAAAAGAAACTTTACCAATCCTGCCACATCCTCCATAAAAGAGGAAAGTATTACATCGTCCATTTTAAGGAATTGTTTGCACTTGATGGACTTAAAACAGACATATCCGAAAATGATATTGGAAGAAGAAATGCCATTGTAGGATTATTAGAAGAATGGGAACTATTGGAAATTGTAGATTATGATTCGTGCGAAGAACCAATTACACCAATGAATCAAATTAAGATTCTACCGTTCAAGGAAAAAGATGAGTGGGAATTAGTACCTAAATATCATATAGGTAATTCAAAGTGAAACCAAGGAGTATATTATGAAAAAACCAAAACTACTAATCAAGGCACCAACCCGAAGCCGTCCAGAGAAATTCAAAGAGGTGATATCAAAATACATTGATTTTCTTTCTGGAAAACATTATGTTCGTATTCTCGTCACCGCTGATTTAGATGACGAAACCATGAATACGGATGAAATGAAAAAGTGGATGGATGGTGTAAATGATACTGGCAAAGAAGCAGGGTATTATGAATTAGAATACAAATATGGCGATTCTAAATCAAAAATAGAAGCAGTAAATAAAGATATGGATGGAGAAGAATTTGATATTCTTCTACTTTTCTC
>Ga0098033_1001064_pt1 | contig 11675 bp, 19 predicted proteins | sample 1_EtaG_FD_75049 | JGI IMG/M metagenome (GOLD analysis project Ga0098033, IMG submission 75049) | Marine viral communities from the Subarctic Pacific Ocean - 1_ETSP_OMZ_AT15124 metaG | ecosystem: Environmental > Aquatic > Marine > Oceanic | place: Pacific Ocean | collected 2015-01-07
ACGTCGAGCAGTGGCTTCACGTGTCGGCCACAGTTTACTTCGCCATCGGTGTAGACGACGAATGCATCTGCCTTGACACCACGCTTCGATGCCCATCCAATGGCCGCACCAGGATTGGTTGCACCGAACTCCAGATTGCTGAGCTTACCGATGACAGTGTCCAGCCGCATTCGTGGCGAGATATCGAGCGGCGTCACGTGGTGACAGAAGCCGATGAACTCGTACTTCTTCTCCACACGAGCCGTTGCCATCGCAAGCGCAGCAACGATCTGCCGTGCCGAAAGCAGAGGGCAACCCGAAGCGTAGCTCCAACCCATCGAGCCGGATACGTCAAGTGCCATGACAATTCGCTTGCCAGTCGGCTCGATTGCGCCGAATGCATCGTAGAATGCATCGTCGAGCAGATCGATGATCTTCTGCACTGGCGTCCAGCGCATCTTGCCCTTGAGAGCATGGTTCTCGCCACCAGTCTTGTATACAGCAAGCGCATTCAAGATCGTGATCGGATGGATTCGAGCCTTCTTCAGGCCTTCCATCGCCATACGATCTGCAAGCACATCGATGTTGTCCGACATCGAGGAGAGGATACCAAGCGACGTCAGCTTGCCGAGATTCCTGATCGTTGCTCCAAGCGGCATGCTCTGGAACAGGTGCTCCTGAACCTTTGCGTCGCTGAGGAACTGAGTCGGGATCATCTCCTGCGTCAGACGGTGGTCTTCGACGATGCGGATGACATCACCAACGTTGTCCGCAGACTGAGCCTTCAAGAAGCCCTCGACGATACGGAAATCATCGGTGCCTGGAAGCACGATGGGCTGCGTCGTGACAGCTGCGCTCTTGTTGCCCTTGCGGAGACGGCGCTCCGTTACGATTCGACCTTCGCTGTCGAACGATGCCTTGAAGCCGTTGCATGCGAGAGCATACAGGGCCGAACGAGCTTCGTCCGAAGTGTTGATGTGCGCCTTGCGAAGCACATCCCTGTGCGCCCAGCCATTTCGCTGACGGTACTTGACCATCTGGTATGCTGCGTTGCGCAAGTTCTTCGACTCGTACCAGTTGGCGACGGCCTTTCGCAGACCCTTACCCCAGCCTCGGAAACCCTCAACGTACGTGAGGAAGTCGAAGAGGTGCGTCGGAATGCGAGCAACCCTTGGAAGCGACGCAAGTGCGTACTTGCGAGTCTCTGGACAATCGTGTGCGGCTGCTACTGCCAGCGCCAGAAGTGCCTCGTCGTTCTTGAGAGCACGGCCGCTCTCCGAGATCTCGACGATCAGATCAACGGTCTTCCGACCATCGGCCTTCAGGCAGTCCTTGGCGACCTTCGTGTTGCGGCTAGCGATCTTGCTCTGATTCTCGTAGTACGTATCTGCACGAGCACCGAGCACCAGGAAGCGATGAAGCTGATCCCAGATGCTGATTTTGAATGTCATTCCGCCAGTGTTGTTGCGGGTCATCTCGGCCTCTCGACCTGGGATTGCAACGGTGACCGGGATATCTGCCGCAGCCTTGCGACGTGGAATGTTCTTCGAGTACGATGCTGCCATAACGTATGCCTCCTTGTGGCGCTGTCTCTTCTGTCTCACTCTTGTCGTTCAGGGGCCTCCTTTCGACAAGGGTGTGCTTGTTTAGCCTATCTACATAGGGTTGTCAAGAAGAGAAAGTGGATCCTTTTCTAAACTTCTACGCTCCAGTGCTGTCTATCAAGGATGAAGACCGGATATGTGCTTTGGAGCAGACTGTATGTCTTGCGATCGATGATCTTGTAGTTGACGATGGCGGCACCACAGACAACATAGATACGGATGCATCAACTATGAGCTTTGTTCCTGAGTGTTTAATTGCTCCGAGCTTCGAACGCTGGATTACTGTCATTGCACGACTCCGCAACTATGATTTTAGGACACTAGCACACCAGCTTCGAGCAAGTCTACCATAATCGCATCACGTTCGATCTCATATGGCTTTTTGGAGCCACTCTGTGCTGCATTCACGAATACAACGCCATCCTTCCTCTTCACGCCATGAGTGAAGTGGATGTGGCCGAAGACATGCAGTCGGAGTTCCTTTAGGCGCTTCAGTTGCTTCTGAATGGCCCCACAACCTACGTGACGGAACTTCTGACCGCTCTTGGTCCAAGCCATGTCTCTGTGGCTCTTACGGAGCCGATCCATGACCGTCTTCGGTGGCACATGGGTGATCAAGACATTCGTGTCATCTGGGATCAATTCCATCTTGGCCAAGCGTGCCTTGTGATCTCTGATGTTGAAGGCGCCATCGCCGAACTTTGGCTGCCATGGCGTTCCGTAGAACTTCACCCCATCAATGACCACTTCTGAGTCACGAAGATAGATGACGCCTTCCGGCACCATCGCCTCGTACCGCTTTCTCATGTTGGCGAAGTACAGGCCGAAGTCGTGGTTGCCGCCGATGAACAACTTGTATCTTGCTGGCTGCTCATTGAACCATGCGAGGAAGTCTTGGAAGTCATCCAAGACACGGCTTGGCATCTCAAAGAAGTCCATGACGATGTCTCCAGCATGCACGAGAACATCACACTCAGGAACGTGGATGTCCCTGTGATTCCCATGCGTGTCAGAGATACAGACGATTCTCATTCAGGCTTCTCTCCGTTCGGCCACTTTCCAGTGAGCGAGTGATAGATGGCCGCTGCATTCAACTCAGCTTGGTCGTAGGCGTTGTTGGTCTGTTGCTCGCACCTTTCTTCGATGGCTCTCATTTCAGCGGATGGCTCATGATTCCAATGTGGCGGCTGATAGGCGAAGTTCTCTCTGAACCAGACCGCATCATCCACAAGGTCATGGAGCAACGCTCGCAGTTCATCAGTAGGCATTGGTCCAGCCCATGGTAGAACGATGGGTAGGCTAGGCAGAGATGGCTCCTGAGGTGGCGTCTTCTTTCTACTCTCTTCACTCATTCAGTATCTCCACTGCTCGTTCTACGTCTTCGTCGGTCAACCCAACATCACCATCTGTCAACACGATGTTGATTCCTGGTGTGTTCTGGAAGAACTCTCCTCTATCATCGAGGACAACGTAGCGAATGTCAATGCCTGGACTGGCGTGCTTGCAGAGGCCGATCCATTCGAGGACTTCATCGGAACGATCTGGAAAGACTGGGCCTCGTTCAGCATAGAACCTTGGGTCTTCGAGCACTGGTGTGACGCTGGCAACTTCACCGACGAAGCCTTGCTCATCGAGGATGGTCTGTAGTTCTTGCTTCGTCCACTTCTGTCTCCAGCTTGAGGATACAACAACCAGAGCGCCTGTTCGTTCGATGATGGTATTGAGCTTCTTGACGAGGAGCGGCCGAACCCAGTCCCAACCCCACTTCTTGCCGCCCCACTCCATCATGCGATGAAGCTCGATGTCGTTCAGCACGCCGTCGATGTCCAGGAAGACGAACTTCACTTGTCGCCCGCCTTCTGGATACCAGACTTTGCGCTGTACCAATTTCGAGGCCGAGCGTACTCTTCAGTAGCAAGCACTGTGACCCTGTTCAGCCTCTCACCAGTATCTGTGTCGACCACGATTCCAGTGAGAGCGACGCCGAATGCACAGCCTGTGTCAAGACACGTAGCATGTTCATACATCAGATCTTCATCTCCGAGATCGTGGATCTGATGTCCGAAGATTGCATGACCGAACTTGCCGTCGTAGACAGAGGCCCAGTACGGATCTTCATCCGTCTGCTTGCCGAGAGACAGTGCTCTTCCGGTCGTAGCGTTGACGTGACGAGTGTACATCAGCTGACGCATGCCGCCACGGCTCGTCGGGAAGTCGTACCAGTCTGCCGGAATACCACCGTGGACGAAGATGAACTCGCCCCACTTGAGGTAGTACGTCTCTGCGGTCATCTCCTCAATGTGCTCGTATGCTCTGCGGACATTGTGGTCGTCCAAGACGCTACAGAGCAGCGGCGCAGAAGACGAATGTTCATCACGGCCTTGGACGCTTCCAACTTGCCAATCTGGCATGTTCTTTGCCTTAATTCCAGGCACCTTTCCGTTCTCCAGAGCATGGACGATCGACTGCTTGGCCCAGCGACAGAACTTGTCGTCGTGGTTTCCACGAATCACTGTAACATCCATGCGACCAGAGAGTTCATAGACGAAGTCGACCGTCTCGATGATCTTCGGCCCACGATCAATCAGATCTCCCACGAACACGATCGCATCGAACTGCCCCTCAGCTTGGTGAAGCAGTTCTTGTAGTTCGTCGAGACATCCGTGAACGTCTCCTATGGCGAGGACTCTTGGCATTACAGTAGGTCCATCAGTTCTTTCTGGAGGAATTCGATAGGGCCGCCAGCAGCGGCAACCTCTTCTTGATGACGGCACAGAGTTTCGGCCGCCGAACCTTGTGTCGTGGAGGCAGGAATCGAACCTGCAAAACCTTTCGGTTACGGGGTTACGGCCCGCTGAGCCCACCACACTGCTCAACCCACGAGAAGTCCGGCGAGATGGAATTGAACCACCGATCTTTACCCAAAGGGAACACTTTTACAGAGTGCTGCAAACAGAACCAACAGTTGCCTTCGCCGGATGAAGCTCGCCTGGATGAAGGACAAGCGTTGTCAACTATGTGACTTTTCCCTGTTGTTTAAAACAAAAGGGCAGGCACCGCGCATAGCGCGGCACCCGCACCTCCCTGTGAGTCAGCAGAAGCTCACGTGGTCTTCTGCCTCTCACCCAGTCAGACATATCTAGGCACTGACTGCACTGCCCGAGGGGGTTAACATTTGCACCCACAATAGATATAGCGCAAGAGGCTGCCACCGAACACAGCAACCAGGGCTGCCGTGCCGTTTGCGTTCACGATGTTGTGCGTGCTAGTGAACATGCGGGAGTCTCTTGCGAAGGACGCACGATTGCGTCGAGTGTCTGTATATAGTGCTTCTTGGTCCTGATGTCAAGAACTTTCTTGCTCAATCGAATGGTGTGTCCGTTGTGTCCATATCTTGACGATTCTTCCAAGCCTGATACAGATCCCCGAGATCTGAATTGAACCAGACTTCACATTGGGCGCCTGTCATATGCGAGAACCAGATGATACCGAACCGGCTATGGTAGTCACGGATTTCGTCTTCTGCGCCCTTGAATCGCAAAGCGAATTTGCTTGGATGCGTTGTGACACGAGCCCATACCTTCGCTTTATCGGCCCCTTGTGGCGTCGCCTTGAACTCGAATGTCTTGCGGCTTTTGAAGAACTCGAACTCGAACATCAGGCGAATTCGTACAAGACAATGATCAGGTAGAGGAAGAACAGGGCTGCGCTGACGGCCCCTGCTCCTGAGGCGATCTTTTCGACACGTGCCGCTACTTCAGCATTATCGATCAGAGGCGCACCAGCGTATGCGGCGCCGATGAGGACGAACCACCACACGATCCAGACGATGACCGGGACCTTCGGTTTTGCTTCATTCATCATTGGACACCTACTCGCTCGCAGAACTTGATGATTGCTTCACTCGGATCTGAGTAAGCAGCCTCTGTGGCATTCAACTCGATAGCCTTCAGTGCCGCATTGTCACCAAGCTTGGATGGACTGTAGTCGACGGTGTACGTGTTGTCAACAGCATTGAACGTCGTCGAGAGACCGAACTTCTGCTGAAGCTGGGATGCCTCTCGAAGCCTGTCACTTTCGATCATTGCTGTGGTTTGGCCGGAAAGCAATCCGCTGATTTCCTTGCGGAACAGGACGAGAGTGCCGAAGCCAAATGCGATAGTCACTAGCAGAACTAGAAGCATCATGGTGTCACCATGCTGGGGAAAATCGAACGGCTTTCTTATGCCATACTTGCGATCATTTGTCAAGAGAGTTCTTCAGACGCTCTTGCCAATACGACATGCGGTGAAACCAATGCGAGTCAACCTCTCCTCCGTCATCCAGATGCTCTCTGTGCATTGAGAACAGGAAGTCAACCCACCCACAGCAGAACTGGAATGGGCCATCTATCTTCAGCGAGTTCCTGTAGGAGCCCTTGGAGACGATCTTCGGAAGTGCGTACAGCCTACTCGACATACTCCATCTCAACGCCATGTTCGAGCAGCCACTCATTGATGACATCGCCACGAACAGAGAACAAGATGTGATGGAAGTCGGTTTCGCCCTGTGACACGACGCCAATCAATGCGCCATCCAGGAATACGCCAGAGCCGCTCTGGCCACCAGTGACAGGCATGCTGTTGGCTGCCACGATTTCATTGTAGACTCCGGCATAGTAACCATCGTATCTGAACAGCGCTTGGTACTCTGGATACCTCGCCCTCGTATTGCCAGATAACAGCAGCCTTTGGCCGACACGAGTTCCGGTTGGATTGCTGTAATTCTCCAGTGGATCCCATAGCTCAATCGCACTGGGAGCCAGAAGGCGTGTAGTTACCGCTTCCCATTCACTCTCCACAGTGATCAGGCACAGATCGATTGAGCGGTCATAGTCGACGACAGTCGCCTTATGCGGGTTGCCTTCCATGTCGAATACAGTCGTAACGACAGTGATGTCTTCTGATTCATCCTGCTTCACTTCGTCGCAGAAGTGGGCAACAGAGAGAATGGTCGAGACACCATCTTCGATCTGGATCACGACACCACCGTTGACCCAGTAGTTCGTTCTCCTCTGGTTTTCCCATGTACCCATTCCAATGAATACTGTGGACATTCCTGCGATCTCATTCGGTTGAGGCTGTGCATCGTCTTCGACAACGGTTGTTCCGCCACAAGCGGCGAGCAGGAGAAGAATGGCGGCTAAGACTGGTTTCATTGACTTTGGGGAAAGCATGTGTTGTCACTCTCTTTTACATGAGAATACGGCGTTCGTCAAGCGATTATGCAGCCCTATGTAAGCCTGTGTAGAGAATGTTTGCAGGTATTGAACAGTGACAAGCGGAAGGTTCAGCAAAAACGTTATCCTCATCTCTGATACTGCCGGTGGTGGAGATGTCGGTGATTTCAATGGATACAACGCTGCTGACTGGGCCGCCACGAAGGCATTGGCAACTGGCGGCACCTTGAACGATGATGACGTCATTATCAACGCCAATGGCGGCGTATGGAGACTATACTCCACCGCATCAGGTATATTGGTTCCAGAAACACCGATTGGGATTGAAGGCAACACACCATTCACGCTTGTGGACACAATCATCGAACAAGACCCAGCTGAAACCACAATTTAGACTTGTGGGAGCCACATCCGGACCAACCCTAAGCTTCTCACGATTCTTTGGCGGCTACTTCGTCTAATCTAGATGCACTAAGTGCTCCCAGAGAGATTCGAACTCTCACTGAACCGGACCTAAACCGGATCCCTCTGCCGTTGGGGTATAGGAGCATGTAGAGCGAACTGTTGGATTTGAACCAACGTACCCAGAGTTGCAGTCTGGTGCCTCGCCTCTCGGCCAAGTTCGCTTGAGTCTGTAAATAGTGACGGCGCAGGGAGTCGAACCCTGAAGGAGTGTGCAAGGCGGGACTCGAACCCGCATGAGACGTTGTCTCGGCAGGGTTTAAGCCTGCTGCGTCTAGCCAATTTCACCACTTGCACGAGATCCTCCGAAGAGGAAGTGGCCAAGGAGGGACTCGAACCCTCATGCATTTCTGCGGCGACTTTTGAGGCCGCTGTGTCTGCCAATTTCACCACTCGGCCGTGGCAGTAGCCCTGGTGGGACTCGAACCCACAAACCCCGGCTTCTGAGGCCGGTCCATATTCCAGTTCTGGTACAGGGCCAGAGTCTCCAAGGAGGGATTTGAACCCTCACGCCCTTGCGAGCACAGCATACTCAGTGCTGCATGTCTGCCAGTTCCACCACTCGGAGATGAGTGTTCCGGTTTTGTTTCCGGTTTGGTGAGCTATGTGCGGTCGAGAGTGTGTGGTGCTCGGTTGACGCTAAACGGCGTCTTACACACACTCCTGCGTAAGGCTACACAATAGCAGTAACGTCGATGCCGACGCCGTGCTGTTCTGAATTGTGTTGATGACCGTGTTCATGGTCTCTGCCTTAGTGAATCGGATAGGTTTCCGATGTTGGTGCCGCTGTAACTAGCAGCCTCGAATCGGTTTGTCAAGAGAAAAGTGAACTCTTTCTCAGTGTGGTCCAGCGGCGTCTTGAAGCTCTTCTCGAATCTTCATGAGCCTGTCGCACAGTTCCGCTCGTGTCAAGATCGTCTCTTGTGGGTCTTGACGGCCGATGGAATGCGTCAGCCTCTCATCACCAGTCGCCAGCAATGCCTCGATGAAGCCGTCGTTCTGCGACAGCATGTCGTAGGCACCATCCAACAGATCCTGGTACTCTTCTGAGTGACGGTCGATTGCCTGTCCCTTCCAGAACAGAGTCTGCGTGCTCTTCCAGTCTCGGGGCATCCCACGGCGCTTCGCAGCCACGCCAGCAAGCTGACACACGGCTACCTGAACCTCTTCGCTCTCGAACTTGAGAGACTGCAAGAAGCCTTCCATGGATGCGCATTCAACGCCGTCAAAGACGAACGAGTGCGGAGCAAAGTTGCTCAACATGCTTCCAGGGTATTGTGCTGTGGATGTAATTTCCATGATGGCGTAACTAGCACCATCATGCCACTGTGTCAAGCTGAAAGATGCTTGCCGAACTTCTTCAAGAAGCTTTGCCTTGTCGAGAGCGAGGCTTCTTCACCAGATCCAGCCACGTATGGCCTGAACATGTGCTCATGGCCTGAGCCTTCTGACATGGCCCTGACGAAGCTCGCCGGTTCTTCTGTCGAGCCAAGGACTCGATACATGGTGGCGGCTTCGAAAGCGTAAGCGTCAACCTCTATCGGTTGCTCTGAATGCGTTACAAGGTCTGTGATAACATTGGTGCTCGCAAGCATCAGCGAGTTCGTGACTTCCCTTTCATTCACAGCCTTGCGCACAGCAGCGTTCCCGAGACGATACCTCTTCCTGCTTTGACAGGAATGCCGATACTCATGAGCCACGAACTCGACGAGGTTCAAGATCTGCTTCTCGCTTGTCGTTCTCTTTTGGCCCCAATCGTTGTGTGACAGGAACAGCCTGATGATGTCGTGGTAGCAGCAGCCTTGGAACACTGGGCTGATACGGCAGTCATGATCCCACTTGCCTATCGCATCTGGGGCCATCACCACGACTTCTACTCGAACATTCAAGTCGTGCCACTGGAAGAACTTGGCGATCTTCTTCTGGATGTACCTGGAACGTCTGGAGCGATAGAACCCGTCGTCGCACTTCTCGGCCACGTTGGATCTGGTCCAGAACTTTGACTCACGCAGTTCTGACTGAAGTTCTGAGAACGTCTTTGGCTTCGGCCACGGAACCCACATCATGATTTTGCCACCAAGTTCCAGTCGTCATCGAAGCTGATATCCGGCCGCTCTTCTTCAAGACGCAGCACAACACGGTTGAACGTAGACAGACACATGTCCGGAGCGTCCAGTTTTGCAAGCTCTTCGATGTCTTCAGGTCGTAGGATTCCACGACTCTTGATCCAGCCTGCCATCAACTCTTCGGCTCTGCTCTCGGAGATTGTCATGACTTCTCTGCTACGGGTTGAACTTGCCGCCAGGGAAGTCGTATACCACGACGTCGATGTCGTTCGCAACCAACTCGTCTCGGATGATGTCTTCCACCAGCGCCCAGGAGCCACCAGCGAGGTCACAGCCCATCCGAGGCATGTGGACGACCGCTGTGTCAGGTATTCGAGACGAAAGGCTCCTGAGGCCCTCTCTGAACGCCTCATAGCGAATTGGAGCCAGTCCGCTCTTGGAATAACGAATACCCTGTTGGCCAATCATGTTGACCACGAAGATCTCGTCGTGTGGTGCGACACCGACGATTTGAATTCCGCCTAGCTCAAACGCATCTTGGTCTGGCAGATCTTCGTATGCTCCGGCAGCCCAAAACCTGTATCGTTTTTCGGCCAGCTTCCACTTCTTGGATAGTGCCATTACAAACCCAGAGCCCCATGCCCCAACTGAATTACAGCAGTGAACGATGTACGCTGGTTCGGTTGTGTCAGGATTGGTTGCGTCGCCAGTGATGAAGGTAATGTCTGCCATGGTGTTCCTCATAGTGTGAAAGCCCATTCCATGGCTTTCTGGTGTGACGGAAATGCCAGTTTTGGCGCTTCTTGGCCGTCATGAGCAACCACCAATTCACTGACTTCGTCATTAGGCCTGAAGTTACGAATAGCTCTGCCAAGCGGGTGATTTCCGTTGTAGTCCCAGAAATCATACGAACAGAAGATCAACAAGTGTTCCCCATGCTCTCCGTAGTCAATCCATTCGAACTTCCAGAAATCAGGATTGGTCCGGTAACCAACTTCCTCTTCGAATTCACGAACAGCGGTCTCTTCCCAGGTTTCGCCTGTGTCCATGTAGCCGCCAGCAAGGGCAAGCTCCCCAAACCCTGGTTCAATTGACCTGCGAACTAGAACAGTTCCTCTGTGTTCCTGTGGAAGCTTGCCACGCTCTGTTCCAAAAAGGACTGGAATGCATATAACGCATGCAGGAACTGGCTTGAACGTGGTGTTGCCACATTCATTGCATAGCTTCGGATAGTCGACGTCGTCGAACCCGATGCCGCAGTAGCTACAGCACGTGTCTTTTACAAAGTCGCTCATACTCATGTGAACTTGAACCAGAACAGCTTGTCGCCGCAGTCGTGTTCTTCGTGGACTTCCCACCCAAGCTCTTCCAGGCGTGCTTGGTCTTCTTCGCTCGGAGTCGTGCTGATTAGAAGCTGCTGAGACCAGAGCCGCCATTCATCTCGTTGTTGACTCTCTGCGTGTGTGATTTGGCAGTGAAACTCGTCGTGACATGCACAAGTGTCGCACCTACCTTCGCCGCCAGTATACTTGCCGAAGATGGTGAAAGCTTCAGCGAGTTCGTTGAATGTGTTCATGGCGTATCCTGTTCCTCGTTGAGGTATTCCCACCATCCTGGCCCGTGTTGGCGGAACACCGAGTTCATATGCCACCGGAACCCCAGCGTCAAGACGAATGACACAGCCGCAATGGCGTACCAGGGAATTATGGCCGTTGACCACGGAGACACGAGGAAGCTCTCCACAACGTTCAGGAATTGAAAGCTGCTTGCGATGAGAAGCATCGTACACACGAAGTTGAGGATCCTGGTAATTGTGATCCTGTCGTCCATTTCATCGTAGTAGTACGAGAACAGGTAGCCATCCAGGATGCGAACGAGCAATCTTGCAATCTTGTTCATGACGGATCCTCGTTGTCTGGCCTCGCCGTAGCCACGATGGTATGCGGATGATTCGGATCGAGATGCTCCCACCAATCCGTGAACTGTTCAGGATTGACGTCTTCTTGGAACTCTTTCTTGACGTGCTCATGCCAGCGCCTGTCAAGCCCACGTTGGAACGATATCGTGTGAGCGCATGCCAGCACGCAGATCGCAATGAACGGGGTGAAGATATGGGCGATGATTCCGGCTGGGATCATGACCGCCATGTACGGAATCATGAAGTAGAACAATCTCCATCCGAAGATGGTCTTGAGGAAGCTCTTGTTGCCCCGACGATGCTTGTGATAGCCGGTGAGGTACCAGTTGGCGATCTTGTAGATGAGCTTTGCGAGTAGCATGTTGGCCTCAGAAGCGACGGAAGTTGCGGAAGCTGGTGCGGCGCCGGAATCGGCTTACAACACCGCC
>Ga0098033_1001065_pt1 | contig 11669 bp, 10 predicted proteins | sample 1_EtaG_FD_75049 | JGI IMG/M metagenome (GOLD analysis project Ga0098033, IMG submission 75049) | Marine viral communities from the Subarctic Pacific Ocean - 1_ETSP_OMZ_AT15124 metaG | ecosystem: Environmental > Aquatic > Marine > Oceanic | place: Pacific Ocean | collected 2015-01-07
CATTATAAGATCTTTGAGCTTCTGGGCGCCCGTTTCTCCAAATAAAAGTGTCTAATTCATTAGTTAATCGCTTGGAATAAATAGTTAACATTTTATTTCTTATAAACTCTTCAAATTTAGCAACAATCAGAGGCCTAGTTTTCATAGTTGTAGTAAACCCAGGAACAACACCAGAGGTTTCCGCCAGATAAGAATCAACTTGTTCATGGGTAGATTTTCTAGAATAATAAATATTTGGATAACCAGCTTCTTCAAGCTTGTTCAATACAGACCAGCCAACAGAATTGTTTTCTACAACTATTAAACAACTTCCGTATTCTATGCCAGTTTGAAATAAAATATTTGAAAATAAATCAATCGCGGCCTTACCTTGATATTCGGCGACTATTTCGTTAGTTTCAATTTTAAAAATTAAAAAAGTAGAATAATCTTGTCCGTCACCCCTGGCAACATCTGCAGTCATAAAATACGTATTTTCAGGACTGTATTCTTCCCAGATCCACAAGTTCCTATCAAAGCCAGTTTTATATTTTGGATCACATATGTTAGCTTGAAGTACTTCCATATCTTCCGGATGGAAAACAGTTTCTCCAGACATATTAAAATTACATTCTAACTCTTGTGCGATCTGTCTACGAGACATATTCTTAGTTTCTTTTTCATACCACTCTTTATCACGATCGGGATGTTTGTCCCACGGCAACGCAGTTAAATAAAAATCATTGTTCTCCGCTTCGGCATCAACACAAATTTGATGAAACCAATTCCCAACACCATTTGGAGTTGACAAAGCAATACAGCGGCCGCCTGTTGAAAGCGTTGGATATAATCCTGTCCATAGTCCGTCTAATCCATCGACATGTGCGGCCTCATCAATAACCAAAAGAGATAAAGCTTCAGACCTACCGGCATCAGGACTTGTAGATGATGCTTTTATTTGTGATCCATTTGAGAGTTCAAAAGAAGTTCGGTTGTCTATTGAGATATCAGCTATCTTCATCCATTGTGGAAGATGTCTGTGTATTGCTTTAACTTTTTTGACCAGATTAGCTGCTGTGCCAAATTTCGTTGCGATAACTAAAACATTTTTGTCTCTGTGGAATAGCATCATCCAGGCAACATAAGCAGCGGTAATCGTTGAGATTCCCAACTGTCGAGCTTTTAAAATAACATTAAAACGGTGATCATTAAATTTATGTATTAGATCTGTTTGGAAATTATAAGTTTTAAAAGGGATTAAACCTCTCATGGGATGAGAGATTCTAGCATAATTATTAATAAAATAAACCGGATCCTGACCAGAAGTAATGATCTCTTTTAAGACCTGATCCCTGGTAAGCTGAAAAGACATTTAAGATTTTCTAGGTCTTTGCGCAACATTTTCAGGCCGCTTCCCTAGACCTCCCTGGTCTAAAAACTTTTTAAAAGATTTCTCTATATCAGGACGATTGTCATCAGATACAACATTTTTTGTATCACCCAAATTACCAATCTCGTATAAACATCTAGCTGTCGCCCAATAACGTACGCGGCTGGTCGATTCTACTCTGACATCAACTTCGCCCTTTTTCTTTAAAGAAAGTGATTTGCCTTCATTAGCCTTGAAACGCTTTTTCAACTCTTTAATTATTTTTTTCATCATACCACCAATTTCTGCTTCAAGATCTTGACTGTAGATGTCTTTTAATTTGAGATCTGTGTGATAAGATAGAACTAAAAGTGTTCCAGAAACTCCAAAGTTAAAACCATCCATTGCCCTAGAGCCATAAACCGGATGGCCCTGTTCTCTCTTCATGCCTATTTCAAGCGGCTTACCGTCTACTGTCAGGGCACCATCGTAGCCAATGTCGCTGGCTGCTCTATGAATTCCGTTTATGGTTTCAATTACTTTTTGTGACATTTTTTGGCCTCCATCCTTTTAACCAGCGTTCTTCGCGGGCTTCAACATATTTTATATAACATGTTTCACAACAATCATATTTTAAAAGATAAATTTCATCATTTATTTTTCTTACTATATTATAACACACTAAACAATTAATTTTTCTCTCTTTATTAAGTAGTTTTTTAGTCATTAAAAAACCGTCAACATTTTCCGGCTCAGTAGCTAGTTCGTACTTTCTCTGTTTTTCAACAAAATCTACAAGTTGTATAAGGTACCTCTTTTCTTTGTCTTCGTCCCAGAACGAGGCAGGATTTTGTATAGCTTCTTCACCGTATTTTTTTTTAATTGCTTTTTCTAAACCAGCTATGTAGTTTATGTCCTTATCTTTCATTTTACAACTTCAACACTCGCGTAGAATACAGCCACAGATAAGACGATCCCTAAGGCGACGCCACCAATAATCCACCATTCAGTGTAATCGTCGCTCATCTCCTCTTTTAAGAGAAGATTTAAATCATTAATTTGCTGTTCTCTTAACGAAAGAGTACTTTCATGAACTTTCCTTAAAGAATCATATTCTACTTTAAGCAAATCAAAAGCCAATCTTTTGTTAGCTAGATCCTGTTGAAATTCTTTTCTAAGCTGTAATTCAATTTCAAATTTTAAATATTTTTGGTCTACAACCATTTTTGATGCAGCAATAGGATCTAGTAAAATACCGGCGTATGGCGCTTTCTCGTTTAAAGAGATAGAAGTAACTTTACCTTCAAGTTCTTCTGCATTTATTTCAAATGGAATTAAAATAATCAAAGCAGATACAAAGCATGCTACAATTTTTTTAAACATATATTCACCTATTATTTTTAAGATATTCTGCACTAAGAATTCTGGCTATTTCTTCTGCCAGCTTGTCTGGGCTATCTTTATTTTCTTCCAGAATCTCAGCGAGTTCTTTTTGTTTTTCTTCTTCGAGTTCTTCTACTTTAACATCGTGTTCTTCTTCTATTTTCTCTATTTCTTTTATGTGTTCCGTGAAGATCTCAGTTTTTTTCTTATCTGTTTCTTCAGTTGTTTCTTTAATGATTTGTATTTCTTTCTCATAACTTTCCTTTTGTTTGTCAAGCATATTAAACAGTTTTTTTCTTGAACTCCGACCAGACATCAAGGAGAAAGCTAGTAATACTAGTATAACAGGCCAATACCAATAATGTTTAAGCCAAGTCCAAACTTTTTTCCAAGAAGTTACTGTAAACATTGTTTTACTCTCTTGACTTCCAACCTGGCCTGTTATAACCACCCTGGGCGCGCGTTTGTTGTCTTAATCTTCTGTGTGTTTCAGGATCTGGGCCACGGAATGGCGATTCATCAGACATTTCTGGATCTTCCGTACCAAATTTAGCTGCTATTTCAGCAAGTCTTCGAAGTTCCATGGAGAGGTTTAAACTTCCTCTTCCAGCCACATCCAACACTTCTTCAAACGCTTGTAGAATATCGATATCTTCTGTACCACCAGGCTCATCGTCGGGCTCATAAGTTGGATCCATCCCTCCAGGAATAACATCGCCGGGCTTAAGCTTTCCGGTCGTGTCCAGTCCAACCCGGGGCGGTGCGAAAGGTCCAATAAAATCTGCCTCTTTAAGAATCTTATTCAACTCTTCTTTGATAATTTTTTTTAATATTGATTTTGTGATTTTCATTTTTAAACTCCTAAATTTAATTGAGAAGGACGTTCTTTGACACGCGCTAAAAAGGTCTCAAGGCCCTGGCTCTTGCGGTGGGCAGCAATATCATCTTCTAGGCCTTCTGACAAAGCAGACAGTTCTTCTTTGATAATTTGTTTTAATCTTGATTTTGTTATTTTCATTCTCTTGGCTTCCATCCTCGTCTATTATAGCCACCCTGCGCGCGGGTACCTTGTCTTAGCTTTCTGTGCGTTTCTGGATCCGGAGCGCGGAATGGTGATTCGCCTTTGGCCCGGGCTAAATCTTCATCTGCATACGGTGTCCGACCTTGACCTGAACCCAGACGAGCGATGCGACTGCGCATCTCTTCTGCTGGATCTCTTTCTGGCAAGGGTAATTCTTGCTGTTTATACAGCTGATCAGTTATCCTTAGTTCTTGAAATCTATTAGTTATATCAGTAATGTGTTTTAGAAAAGGTTCAAGATTATCAATCCCAGGGGCTTCGGGCCAATATTCTATCTGTATTGAACTATAGGGCTCCGTCATAATGTTAACCCGCTGGAGGCCCTGGCTTTTACCAAGGTCGAGGCGTTCAAGTGTTTGATGGACTCTCTTTTCCAGGTCTATTTCCTCTCCGAAACTCCTTTGCGCCATGGCGGGTGGTTGAATTTGTATTGTCGCATTAAAATGCAGCTCACCTCCCTCCGCATCAATATCATAATCTACTATAGGCATGCCGCGGCCCCAGCGATGCTGAGAACTTTGACCAGAATTAAGGCTATATTTTTCAATTAATTCTTCTGCTTTCTCAGAATCGATAGCCCATTGTTCTTCAGGAAGCTGATCGTACGCCTCTTGGTCGAAGTGCCCCTGGGCTCCACCTTCGTTAATATATTTTCGCCAACCTTCAAACAGCAGCTTCATTTTAGCTCCCATGCTTCCACCTCGCTGCAATATCAACTAACGCTTCTGAACCAATATAGCACAAAGTGACTGCCACCCAGTCCTCGCTTGTTAAAGAACTAGTTGCAACCAGCCAAGTTGCAGTACCCCATGCTAAAAATTTACGGGATATAAATCGATTTACGTGCTTGTCTAGCCATGCTCTTACTCTTGCCATCATTTTGACCTCCTGTATATAAATAGTTGTTACCCAATCAAAATGTTAATTTTGCGAATGGGCTTTTTATTTTCTTGTATGTCGCCAAACCTGCCTTTTGGGTTTATTCGTTCGTCATGGTCAAGAGCCAACTGCAGGGCGCGTTCAGGGTCGCCTCCAAAAACTAGTAATTTAAGATATTTGTTTACCAAATGACCCAGTTCTTTTGAGAGAGTACCGTATACTACATCCCATATTGCTTCGGTTAAGACAGGAACAGATTGGAGTGGCCCATTTTCAGCCATGATGGCTTCAGCTATTTTTACAGCTTTTTCTTCGTTCTCCTCAAGAATTCTTGCTACTTCTGCAGATATCAGTCCCCTATTTGATTTAACCCATTTCCTTAATACCCATATGTGTTCAGGCTGCGTCAGTTTTACAAACGGAACTTTTTCTGCGAGGCCGGCTGTGTGTTCTAGAGCCACTGTGAGCATATAGGTTATTGCCTCCGCTAACTCAAAGCGATGTTCTTTAGCCCACGCGACTGGATCTTGAGGCAGACTTAATAAATCCCACTGTTTTTGCATTATCTTAAATACTATATAATAATCTTTAAAAACTTCCATAGCTTGCTTCGGAGTTTCCCCGGGTTTTCTACCGAAATTACCCGGTCCACTATATGCACCTGAGATTCCTCTTTCTCTCATTTTTTTTATTAAATGAGCCCATACTATATTTCTTGCCGCTCCAATATTTCTTGGACTTTCTCCTTGATCTATTCTGCTCTCTATAAGTTTAAGAATGTCGATGTTGCCTGGTTTATTAGCATATCCATATAAAAATCTATATTCAATTAATCCTCGTATACCATCAGGAACACGGTGGTAGCGGTCTACTTCAGGCATTGATTTATCATAGACATCTCCGCCCTGTTCAGCCATCTCCCCTATAGTTTTCCAAACTCCGGCAAAGGGATAATTTTTGCCATCAAACAAAAAATCGGCAATTCTTCTTACACGCTTCTTTAATGGGTCTTCTTCTGCCGTTTCCAAAAGCTTTAAGGCTTTTTCATATATGTTCTTTTTATGTGCAGCAGACATCATTTGAAGCCTGTACAGAGCAAACTGTAACAATTGTCCTCTCGTCTCAAACGTTTGATTTTGGGCTAGTTGATGAACCAACTGAATAAAATCTTGGTATGTGTCGGAGTCGTACAGATCAGGGTACCCCGCCCATCGATAAAAATCAATTGTTACCTTTTGAATATCTTGTTTAGCCTCTTTGGAAGTAAAGTGTTTGCCTCTCATTAAACCAGCTATAATATTTTCGCGCGCGGCATGCTCTATAAAGGTATACTCGTGATCTCGCCTCCCAGAGGCCTGAATCTGCCGCGGCCAGTCCTGATTAATGTTTTGTTCTTTGTTGGCACAATTAGTAACATTGTGAGGTTCGCCTGCACTTTCAGGCGGATGCAAAGTATTATATTCTCTTGTAAACTTACTTTTATATTGTAAGGATAGTTTTTTTAAAGGACTGTTAGATGCGCGGAGATGATCAAACGCAACTATGACAAATCTGTCATCTTTGTATGTAGTGTGAAAATGGTGTGTGTCCGGGGCAGCCTCTTCAGGTGGTATTTCAGATACACACCAGCCGGGGCAGCCCAGCATACACATGGATTCTAAACTCTGAACAAGAAAAACTGTGTAACCTCTTCCTGCTGTAATTACAGTAGTTTCTTCTGATTTTTTTCTTACTTCAGGATCTTTTCTATAATCTCTTTCCCTAATCATTATTTTCGCTATTTTTACTGCAGCGTCAAAAGCAAAATATGGCTCGTCTGCACGATCTGCAATCTTATTGATATCAAAGGAATACATTTTTCTTTGTAATTTTTGACGTTTTTTTTCTTCTGCGTCCCGAGGCCGTCGATCGATTGGATCTCCAAGATTTGTCGGGATCCCGAGCGCTTTTTTAAGATCCTCTAATGTATCTCCCATCGACCTTGGATCCAAACCAGCACGAGGACCATACATGTCTATATCATATGAAGATAGACCGATGCCACGCGTGTGGTAATCATTAAATAAAGTATATGTTTCCGTGGCTCTTACGACTTCTCGTCGCTCCTCATGCTTCCATTTACCGGCCACGGCTGCAGCTATGCCTGATGGCGGGTCTCCTGGTTTCCAGAATTCACTCGGTCTTTCCGGTTGACCTTGTTCTAAATCATTTCGCAAACCTCCATCTATAAAATGCCAATGATAAAGTCTCCAATTAAGCATCTTGGCAAATGCAAGAAGAAATTTATTGTTGTTTAGATTCTGTTTACCCGTAGCTCGAATATAGCCTTCTAAATATTCTGCGATAAGAATTCCCGCGCCTTCCATCCATGGTACAAAAGTGTTTGGTTCCGTCGTTTTTTTAAAATCTTGAGATATAATAACCTCTGCGGCGGTCGCTTGATCTTTAGCACGACTTTCTAAAAGTGTGTCATTTAATATTTTTTTCTTAAAAAGGCGCCAGTTTTCAAATAATTTCTGCATATTATTAAATAGTTATTATCCAATCAATACATTAAGTTTGCTAATAGATTTTCTAGATTCTTTTATTGCTTTATCTTCATCTGGTACAGGACCTATCTCCGTCGGATCCGGTGGAGTAATTTCTGAAGGTTTAGGTTCATGATCTCCAGGATAATCTTCACGATCCTGACGTGCGCTATATCTTATGAACTCTTCTGTTGCTGCCTGTTCCATTCCTGAAAGAATAAAAGAAATGAATATACCAGGCAATAAGGTTGATGCTACAGATCCTGTTGTCACAGAGCCGGCGATGCCGATGGCGGTCCACAACGCATTATCTCGAACAAACTCTAGCACAGTTAGCGCGGGAGGCTTGAGTGAAGGGGCGCCACTAATTCTTAAATATAGATCTAGAGCCAGTAAAGCTCCTATAGCAGCGCCTCCAGTTACCCTGCTAGCAGACATCCCTCGTGATTCTGGTAATTCAGCCCAGGCGCCTATTTCTGTGTCTGGTGCTGCAGAAAAGAAAGCTTGGCCGCGGGCGGTGAGTTTACCTAATTTGCCTTGCTTCATAGTCTCGGGCGCCTGGGCTATAACTTCTGGATGTTGCGAGGCTATTTTCTTCAATTCTTCGTGCAATAGCGGGAACTGAGATTTAGCATATTTTTTTGCCTCCGTCCAAGCTATATGCCTAATCTGTCCTTCAACTTTAGGACTGTCAGCTATATCGGGAAAATCTTTTAAAAAATTGTCAATGTGGCGCGCGTATAATTCAACAAATGGTCTCCTGAGTTTTCTAGCTGTACTCTCTATCCCTCGAAAATTAGATTTTAATTCATCAGGAAGTGTTTCATAGACAACTTTACCGCCCGGGAGAATTGTATATTTTATGCCTTTTGTTCGAACATCAAGCTCGGCCTTTACGTGTGGAGAGCGGCCCGGGCCCGGGCGGGCTTCTCCCTTTCTACCTTGTGAAAAATGTTCTAACTCATGTACAATAACATTTTGCGGTGGGGCGGCGCGTGAAGTCATCCCGCGGGAGCCGCCTTTACGCTGCTGAGGGCCATAATCCCACGAACCTTCATAAATTCCCTTAAGCACCTCTCTTAATCTTTTAAAATATTCTTTTCCAAGAGATATTTTTGCAGACCGGGCTTGATATTCGGGAGACATCGACTTCGAGACCCCCCCCTTCCACTCATTTATATCAACTACAATTTTCAATGTACCAGGGCCAGTATTTGTTCTAGGCCTGGATAGCCAGCCGCCGCGGCCTGGATTATAACGCGTCGTGACGCCGGCGCCGCTGGCTGACCCTTTGGCTAACTTCATAGGATCCTTCTCATATGGTGTAAGATAGAACCTAGGATCTACAGCATTTATTTTAAATTCCACTTGATCAAGAAGAGGAAATTTTTTGAATGCATCCTGCAAATTGCGGTTACTGCCTGCGATTTCCTCTACTGTGTATACTAACTTCCTAGATCGTTGATACCAACCTGGCTCAGTAGAAACTCTAGTTTTTAAATCTTTTATGATATGATTAATTATTGCTTTCTGGACTGTGTGTCCCATGGGACGTGGCGTCTCATTTAAAAGCTCCTTTTTAAAGTCACGCCAGTTTTCAAAAAGTTTCTGCATGTAATAAATAGTCTACTCATTTACATATGCTCTGTCACCACTTTTTTCAATTAAGATTTGCTGATCGACAACGTCTTTCAATGAATCCAAATGTGAAATTAATAGCACAGTTTTAAACTGTGATTTGATCATATCAAGGATGCGAATAAAGCCTTCCATATTTTCAGCATCAAGAGAAGTACCAGGCTCATCCAATATAAAAATATCGCCCTTTGGAAGAGTCGAAACATTTAAAAGAGCCATTCGAATGGCCATGGCGGCAATTGTTTTTTCTGCTCCAGAGCCAATCTCAATTGGTCTTGCATCATGCTTTGGATGTTTGATTAAGATATCGAGTTTTTTCTCATCATTCTCAAAAAAGACTTCGAACTCAACAATATTTGTTAGAATTTTAGAGATCTCGTCATTGATAAGAGGCAAGCGCTTTTTAATAATATCGTAGGATATACCATTTGGATGCATGCATCGCATAAAAAGATCTGCAGCAGTAAATTCTTCCTGCAAATCACAAAAATCTTGTTTCTGTTTAACCAATTCTCTGTTTTTTTGTTCCAAACTTCCCACAGAACGGTATAACTCCATTAATTCTTGTTTAGATTCTTCACTCGTGTCGTTAAAAAGCTCGACTTTTTCTTGAAGTGACTCTTTCTCGTCAGTTAAAGTATCCAAATTTTCAATTGCTTCTTTGTTCTGCTCATAAAGCTGCTCTTTTTCTTTCAAGCTATCTAAGATATTCCTTATTTGCATTAAACGAATTTTATCTTTTTCAATTTGAAGTCTTAGTTCAGACACTTGAGTGCTCTTTGCTATCTTTTTTTCCTGAATCATATAATATTTTTCAGTATATTCATTAAGCTTCTTTGGATTCAGTTCTTCTACTTTTTTAGCTATAACCTTTTTATTCAGTGTGAGCTGATTCATCCCTATTTTTACTCGATTAACATCATCGAGGGCGCCTCTAGCATCTTTTACAAAATGACATCTATCTTGTAGCTTATACGTGCACGGAACACTTTTAAGTAAACTTATTTTGTGGGTTATAGTTTCTTTTTGTTGTTCATAGGATTCAATTTCTGTCTCAATTTGCTGCAGTCTTCGTTGATGTTCACTAGCAACCTGTTTTTGATCATCAATGTCTTTAATATTAAACCCATCGATAAAATTTTCAATTTTCTGTAAAAACGCCTCTTCACTATTTAACACCTCTTGTTTTTTCTTAAGGTTTACTTCGATTATTGAAGTCTCCTGCTTAAGTTTTTTAAGTTTTTTGATTACTTGGCCAATATCAATGACCTCTTCTGGAATAGAACTAATTTGATTTTCTATATCTCGAAGTTGTTGCTGGAATTCTTGTATTTCAGCTTGTGACTCTTCCTGCTTTCTTTGTTTGTACTTTAGTTTTGTATCTATCAGGGCTAATTCTGCATTCGATTCTTTAATTTCTAAATCATAATCGCGATCAGATAGCTTTTTTATGGCACCCTTCATATCGGAAGAATCTTCTTTTACTAATTTAAATTTTTGATCAAAGATTTCCAAATCCAAGAATTTCGCAAGTATTTCTTTTCTTCTCGTTGAGCCCTCATTAAGATAAGAAAGCGAGTTTAGCTGACTTGCCATCGAAGTTGTCAAAAAATCTTCGATTGTCCCAAGAATCTTACGAATATTCTTGTCTGTCTCTATTCGTGTAATACCATTTAAAAAAGTTTCAGATCCAGCTACATGATCATGAACTGAAAACTCAACATCTGTTTTAGCTTCCTCAGTTATTTTTCCTTTTAACTTCTTTTTATATTTTTTACTTGTTCTTTCAATTTTATAGGTTTTGGTGCCAATATCAATTTCAGCATAGCCGCGGCATTCTTCCTCGTTCTGATTAATAAGGTTCAAATTCTTGCGACTATTTTTTGATGTTGTATTAAAAACAGTATAAAGCAAGCTATCAATAATGCTTGATTTACCAGAGAAATTTTTGCCAAGAATACCAACTACGCCAGCTATATTGGAAAACTCAATAGCATTTGATTCTCCATAATTAAAAAGATTATCCCATTCTAATCTTTTGAGCTTCCAATTGATATTTCTTCTAACGTCTTCTTCCTTCTCGACAAGATTATTATATTTCTTGTTCATCTCGTAAACTTTATTCAAAGTGTTATCAGAAGGCTGATAATCATTTAAATATTCTTGAATGAATTCTTCTTGTACAGCGACATCACGCAAATCTTCCTGAATTAAATTATTAGTTAAGCTTTCTACGTTGCCGCGTTTGCCGGCAGATCTACTTAAATAAGTTACAACCTCTGGTTTAAAACGAAGCTTCGCAATATCAACTGCTCGGCGAACCACGTCCAAAGGCAAATTGTTCTCAGAAATTAACCGTAATCTGGCACTTTTTTGAACTGTGAGCTTATTCGGGAGCCTGCCCTTAGGTGTGAGTCTAATAGTGATAAAAGGCTTGGGATTTAATAAAATATGATGTGCGCAGGTAAAGGAGTCTTTACCCTTGATGTCCCATATTAAGAATCCCTTGTCGTTGGTTTCTCCGTGGTTTTGTTGGACCGTCGAGCCAGGATAACGAATCTTGCCTTTCTTGTCGAGGGCTTGGTTGGTCTTGTGTATATCTCCAAGAAAACCATAGTCAAAATTATTAAAGATATTAATATCATCTTCGCCGTGCTCCATTGCCCAGCCAGTATCAGTTTTTACTCCACTAATAGAGCCATGATACAAAGCAATATTAATTCTGTCTGGACTGGTTGGGTTCTTCCAGTTATCTCTATCAAAAACCGATAAAGTATTAATAGCAAATTTGTCATTTAAAATCACCTCTCCA
>Ga0098033_1001068_pt1 | contig 11655 bp, 14 predicted proteins | sample 1_EtaG_FD_75049 | JGI IMG/M metagenome (GOLD analysis project Ga0098033, IMG submission 75049) | Marine viral communities from the Subarctic Pacific Ocean - 1_ETSP_OMZ_AT15124 metaG | ecosystem: Environmental > Aquatic > Marine > Oceanic | place: Pacific Ocean | collected 2015-01-07
AAAACTTGAGGATACTTTCGATGAAGGTGGTTCTTGCTTTATTAATCTCGCGCGCCTCAACAACCATTTTAGCGAGGGGACTGTCATGCGTTGCCAGAAAATTCTTATCAAACTTAGGCTTGTCCGTGGCAGTACGATCATAAGGGATTCTAAGCTTGTCAAAGGCTTTCGCCACCGATGCTGCAGCCCATATCTCCACATCCTGATTTGTGAGCTTTTTAATTGCACGTAAAATTTTATTCTCTTGAGCTTGTAAATCATCTTTTATCTCCATTGCTTTGGGGATGTCCACGGGGACACCCTTCTGTTTCATCTTAAAAAGAGCAGGAAACAAATCTGTTTCCAATTCAAAAATGCTTGTGAGTTCCTGTTTTATTATTTCTGTTGATAGGTGATGCCACAGGCGTAGGGTAACACCCGCATCCTGTTCAGCGTATTCACCGACATGGCTTGCCGGTAGTCTCCATAGTTCCGCCTTTGGGTCTAGACCCCACTGCTTGGCCGCTTCATAGAGCTGGGTTTCAGATTTTGACTCTTGTAAATAATCCTTTGTTAATGAGTTTAAATCAAATCTAAACCTATTCTCATCGACCAGTGGTGCAGCAATGAGAGTGTCGATTATTTTTCCTCGGATGTCAATGCCTAAAGTGGACAGCCATCCCAGATCGTAGAAAGCGTTATGAAATATATAGCTTTTCTCGGTGTAGGAGCATTGTTTTTTTAGCCATTTGACCACAATGTCCTTGTCCATATTGGGCGGTGTTTCGTGGGCTATGGGGTAGTATCCCTGCCAGCCCTCTACGGCTACAGCTATTCCTACCACCTCTCCCCGTCCTGCCACCCAGCCAGGGCCTCTTGTTTTTAGCTCTGGATCTCGTGTCTCGAGGTCAATAGAGATTTCTTTATATTCAGAGAGATCTGGAAAATGATCGGGCATCACCCATTCGCTGGGCATTCTATGGACTTTGGGAAACCAGTTCATTTTTCCTCCAGTTCATCCATGACCTTGTTCAGGGATTTAACGTATTCCTTTGTAATTCGTCCCCGTCTTTCACCTTCACTTTCAAAGGAAATGTTTTTTTTATTTGTTCGTGTTTCAATTTCCCCTGCGATGGCAGCATAAGCCGCAAGGTCAAGGTAACTGTCTTTTTTATGCTGGTGCATAAGCCGTGCTATCTTAACCAAGGCCATACAGATTGCAACATCATGGGCTGTAATTTTTTTCTTTAAAAAAATAGACCAGAAGTCCGCAATGTTTGTATGATTGGTAAGCTTGTCGCCATATTCTTCCTGACGATCTCCTCCAACAAGTTCAGTAGCTTCCTTAAGCAGTTCTTTGGAGATCATCTGCATTGCCTTTCATAGTGAAAAATTGGTTCATAATTAAAGTGCGCAGGATCGGCGCGTTGCACAATATACAATTCTTCTTTTGCCCGTGTTGCCCCCACATAAAACACTCGTGCTTCATCATCACGTCCTTGTTGATTCTCTATGGATGCCTTGTAAGGCCCGTAAGATAAGTCGGCCAGCAACATAACTTTTTGCCGTTCGCCTCCCTTGGATGCGTGAATGGTGGAGACTTCTATGCGCGGTTCCTCGTCAATTTTATTTCCTGAACGAAGAAGCGAACGGAGATATGTAATTTTTTTAACGAGTCCCTTTGCGTTTAACATTTCATACCAGGTTGCATCACGAGTATTAATTTCTGTTGTTTTATATACAATGGTTTCTCTTAACCCATATTCTTTGATTAGTCTTTCTAAATCATAAACATCATCCTGGTCGCCCTTGAAGACGCCGTAGTTTCTTTTTATTCGTGAACTATCCATATGCTTGTAAATAATTTCACAGATAACTCCTGATAGTTTTTCGCCTCTTGATAATTTTGTCCAGCCTCTTATGGCTGTGATGTATTCCAGGTTGACAACGGATTTCCCGTAGCATTTATAAAGCCAGCCAAACTGTTCGAGTGCGTCGCATACCGACTTAACAATTTCGTGCGTCCTACATAGAATTAACCATTCTCCTTCCTGAATTCCTTTGTTTAAAGGTCTGACATTTAAGACTTTTCTTATTCCTTCTTCGGGGCGTGGCTTGTATTCTTTTGGGATTCGTTGGGATATTGACTGTGCAAGTTTTGTGGCAAGAGTGTGTACGCTTACAGGAATGCGATATGATTCCGTTAAAGGTATAATTGTATTTCCTGAAGAAGTGTCTGCCATTCTAATAAAATGTTCTATGTCTGCACCAGCCCACCGGAAGATTGCTTGGTCGTCATCACCGGCTATGTAAGTTTGAAGAGCTCCTGATTTCTTTTGAATCATATCCACGACGTCCCATTGCTGTGCACTTAGATCCTGTGCTTCATCAACAAATAAGTATTTTAATTTGGGTGGATTCTGTTCTTCTAAAAATCTGATGAAGTAATCAACATATTCATATTTGTCCCTGTCTTTTTTATAATTGGAAAGATCAAGAGCCATTTGTTTTATTTTATCGCGTGCGCCGTAGTCATTAATTTTTACGTGCCTGAAAACCTTGTCCAATCTGTCTTCGTCATTGGGATACTTTGCATAGGAAAGATTAATGATGTCCTGGTATTCACTCTTGGCCGTGGGCATCGAGATGTCAACACCGTTTCCTTTTTTCATTCGATTGACAAATTCATTTCCTGTTCTCTCACTTAAGAGAGTGTAATCATATTCATTCATAATTTGCGCCTGCTTGAGATCCAGACGGTCGTAAGCCAAGGAGTGCAGTGTCCTGAAATAAGGAAACATTGCTTTCATTTCATCCTTGCTCCATTTCTTTTTATCCATCACCCTGTCTCTTATTTCTTCCGCAGCTCTGACGGTGAAACTAAAATATCCAATCTCTTGAGGTGAACAAATCTTATTGTGAACAAGATAGTCCACTTGTTTTTTAAGATAGGTTGTCTTGCCTGTGCCTGGCGGTCCTATAGCAATGTGTCTATGCATCGAGCGCCTCCAGGATTGAAAGTGCGAGACAATACGGAACGTGCGGGACTAAACTATTCCCTAACGCTTTAAGTCTGTCCACCCTTCTGGGTACCCCATGATCCACTCTACCCACGTCGGGTTCAACTGCCCACCAACTTTCTCCCCAAGGTTGCCTTTGCCCCTGTCCGTCGTGCTGTCCTTGTACATGAACTCTCTCGGCGTTGGCCATATCTTCACTGCCGCTGGAAGCATCACCTGGAAACCTTTCTTCTTGATGTCCCTCGCGTATCTCCCGCTGTCGTTCACGTCCTGCTTCCACATTCCCTTTGATGGCGTCGGCCACATCAAATTCGGATGCTTCACCTGGTCGTTGAGTGAGATCGGCATTTTCTTTTTCAATTTTAATTTCATTCTTTTCTCTGATGAAGGTCCCCTGTCGCAGTGAGCGTCGGGTGTCCTCCATAGATTCCATCTTGGTTTCTGATCCTTGTTTGGCGATAGCTGAATCTGTTCCATCAGGGAACCTGGTGGTACTGTCGTTCTGCCGATTGCCAGTCTCTTTTTCATTTTTCTTTCCAGGGCTTCCTGACTTCTCTGGTTTATTCCCACTGCCGTTGGCGTTTGCCACAATCCAGACTCTTTCTCTTTTGTGGTTGGCGCCGATGCTAGCAGCTGAAATACTAAACGTCCTTGTGGCGTAACCTTCACTCTCCAGGTCCGCGAGCACGGAGTCAAGACCGAGTTTAAGATGCCCACTAACGTTCTCTCCAATGACCCAAGTCGGCCGACACTCTTTGATAAGCCTAAAATACTCTGGCCAGAGGTGTCGCGGATCTTGCTCACCTTTTTTTCTGCCTGCTTGGGAGAAAGGCTGGCAAGGATAACCTCCAGTGATAATGTCGATAGATCCAATTCCGTCTTCTTTGAGTTTGTCATACGTCAGCTCCTTTATGTCTTTATATTGTTTAACATGTGGCCAATGCTTTTGCAGCACTTGTCTTGGAAATTCTTCAATTTCACAGAATGCCACTGTTTCAAATCCACCCGTGGCTTCAAGCCCCAGGCTAAATCCACCAATCCCGCTAAAGAGATCTAAATGTTTAAGTTTATTTTTTATCACTATATCCCTTTGCATCTGGATGACTCCAGTAATGTTTTCGTGTGTATTTGTATAATTTATAACATGCATCACAGTAGAAATGATCCTTGGGATCTTCAACGGTTGCGTCCTTTTCGCAAAGATGTCCCTTGCATTTAGGATTTTCCATCATTAGCTCCTATGTTTGTTAAAACAATTTGCCTCAATAACCGTCTAACTTCATTGTCAGACAATAGAATCTGTAGCAAATATTTCCTGAATAATTTCCTAATCATGCTTGTCCCTCTCCTTGATGCAATGTTTCAGTCTTTTAATGAAATCCAAACAAAAGTGATTCCATTCCCGTCCTTTTAGTATGTAACGTTGAAATTTCTTTTGATGTGTCACCATCAATAAAACTCCCTGTCTGACACTCGTTCCATACATCCAGTTGTAAGCCATTCCGTAGCACGCCATTTGTGTCAGATAATCCAGTATGTATTCTTTTTTCTGGGGGCTTCTTTTTTGCTTGAAATCAATGATGGAAGGTGATCCTTCATATATTCCAACCAAGTCTACCACTCCCTTGAAATGCTTGGCAAAGTATAACTTATCCTCAATGCCCCATACTTCTTCCAATTTATTTTTTAATCCTTTTTCCAAAAGAATATTTCCCAGTTCCATTGCAAAGGGAGCATTCTCTCTTTTATTTGCTCCTACGAGAGGAGGCTGATTTAGTCCTCGCCAATTAGTCATTTTTTTAACAGAATTTTCTAAATACTCATGCATTAGTTTTCCAATGTCCACAGAAAGTTCCACAATCCGGGTAGCTTCCTTTTCTCCCACACGCCTACGCCAGGCAGCCAGTCCTGACTTGTCGGCTGTAAGATTGATAACCCTGGTGGGAGAAAATAATTTTTTCTTTTGTGTTGTTGTCCAATAATATTTTTTCTTAAGAGAATATTCTAAATTCAATCCAAAGGTTACTTCCTTCAAACTGTCGGGATACATATTAACCGTGCGCTTGCCGTCCTTGCTCCATACATTTTTTTTCATCAGTAAGGGTCCTCCTCTTTAAAGCGTCTGTCTTTTAAATTATAAACGGAAGTTTCTACGGTGATAGGAATAGACCAGCAATGCTCTGATTTTCCTTCTATCTTTAATTTATAGGTTGCTCCGCCCATCAATTGAAACATTTTCATTTGTTGTGTTTCCGTGAGCTTTGAGAATCTTTTTGTTTTGAGAAATTCCCTGAAGGCTTCGGGTTTAAAGATATAATTTTTTTCTAATTGAAAAGTTTGTCCCAGTAAAATATCATCACGTACTTTTGCGCCTTTTGAATTATGAATAAAATTTTGTACATGATTTAAGAATTGTCCTTGAATGGTGACTTCTGATGGCATTTCCACGAAGTTTTGTTTTTCTTCCATCTCTTGGAGCAGGTTGTCAACCATCTCTGCCCACAGAGTGGGGTTCATAGGCTTAGGACTAAAGTTTGCCTGTGCTATGCACGCTTTACGATAAGCAGGGTGATCGGCTAATTGATCAAGGTTCAAGGAAATAACTTTTCCATTATGCGTTAGTTCATAGACAGGTTCGTCTGAAATAAATTTCTTTAAACTAGAAATATCATCCGAAGCTGCATTGCCTATTCCGAATTTTTGTAATTTACATTTCATTTTTTGACATACCGCCTTAAAGGTTGGCTCTTCACACTGATAAAAGTATTTTTGAAGTTGCTTAACAATTGTTAGGACTTCACGAGAGGGAAGAGGAGGTTTAAAATATTTTGTATTATATTCATCAAGTTTTTGTTCCACTTTGTCGGGGAATCTCTGTCGTAGATAAACACCTACTTGCAAAAGGCATTGATTACGAGAGCCTTCGGTGAATCCGTGTTCAGCCAAAGTTATGATGCACGGCGGAGCGCTTTTGAAATCTTCTTTTGTGTCCACCGTTTGAGGAATAACCACCTTGCTAACTTGCGATGTTACTTTTGTTTCATAGTAGTCTATAAATTGTTTTAACGTACCTAATGCCTTACCTTCGTCATCAAACGCATATCTTGTTGGGTGCTCTTCATGATTATAAGGCAGGTTTAAAAAATTACCTGTGGCTTTTGGGTTCAGCACAATTTGCTTTGGAAATATCTCTGAATCAGCATAGCCTAGCCACGCGGCTATCTCTGTTAATTTTAACTGCATCTCTTTTGCAGCTGTTGGTTCGCTTACAAATAAAAATATATGAGCACCACCACTTTTTGATCTACACACAACCAATGGTAATTTCTTTTCGACAATTTTTTTAATTAAATTTGTGTGACTAAAGCCATCATAGGAATCAATGTCAATTGCTCCCCAATTGCATGTATTGTCATCACGGATTGGAATGATGCCAAGGCTCGGTTCGCGGCCTTCTAAGTGGTCATACCATTTTTCTTTAGTGAGAGGTGCTTTTTCAATCCAGGACTTTCCCTCAAGTTTGCCTATCTCGTTTCTTTGACGGCTTTGAGTTTGCCCATAGGCACGTTCTAGCCCGCTGAATATCTGAATAAATTTTTCTTTGGCGTCCATAAATCTTTCTCATTCATTAGCGAAGAGGCGAAACTGCTCGCCTCTTCTATTTTACAAGGAGTATTAGTAAGGTGTTTTTTCAGAAGATTCAATGGTTTCCTCTTCATGTTTCACTTTTACTTCACCAGCTGCCACACTCTCTGCGAATGCTTTAGCTTGCGCGTATGTCTCTCCATCTTCTACTGGTCCTAAACGGGTAATCTCCCATCCGTACCATTCGCCTAGATCATTTGATTCGGCGATTGTTTTTAAAACATAGATGTGGGAGTAAGAAGGCGGAGTAAATAAATTACCGCTCGCCCCCTTGAGTTTTAGTCCCAGCATTAAAGAATTCCATCGTTTGGATTTCTTTCGTTGCGTACTTTTCATTGCAACGAGAACCTGACTTGAAGTTCCATCATCGTTAAGAATCAAGCAAAAATGATTGGCTGTGTCCTCGATATAGTTACCGTTGGCCAGTCTATCTTTTTTTTGATCATCACGAGTAGTTTGCGTGAGAATTGTACTTTCTGCTGGGTAAATATTTACAGGAGCTCCTGTTCCTTTCCCTCTATCCATCCATTCAATCAATTGGCGCTGATAGGAACAAGGGACAACCTTGACTCCTTTCGCACCGTCATAGATTTCTTTGGTAAGCGTATTGTAGACCATTCCACTTTCCGCTCCTTCGATGTATTGAGGATCCCGCTTCTTGATTTGAGGTGATGTATCACTCAAGATGCGAAGAAAAGGAATAGCAAGATCTTCCATTCCCAAGTTACCTAATCCAGCGTTAGCGTCTCTTTCAAATACGCTTGGACTAAATGCGACAACGTTTGTTGCTTCTTTTTTCTGTACTGCTTTGGCTTTTTTCTTTACAGCTTTTCTCATAGTTTCTCCTAACTTTTTCTTGTTATTTTTGTCTTCTGCCCGATAAACAAATTAAACATATTGTCTGGGACAGATTTTCCTTCTTCATGCCACTTTTTAAAAGTAGCTTTCAGTGTCGAAGGATGCACTGAAACTTTTACTTCAGGGATAAAGCCAAGTTTTGAAATTGCATCTTCCAACTCCTGTGCTTGTCTTCTTTCTCCCTTACCGAAACTCATTCCGACACTATTTTTAATAATGTCTCCTAAACCATTGTTCTCTAGCCATTCATAACAGGCTTTTTGTTTGCCTGCGTCTTTAGGAATTGATACGAATAGATCTTCCACTATGTTTACTTTTGATCCATCTGCCATTTCCGTGGCAGTTATTCCCAGGTCTGCCATCTTTTGGGGTATAATTTCACCCGATAATTTTAATAAATCTTTTTTTCTTAATCTAACTTCTTCCTCTAAGTCCTCAATCTTACTTTCCATTTTTAATTGTTGGTGCAATAATTCACTAACTGTTTTTAAATCAGTTTGACTAAGATTGGTAACCGCATCCTGTTCGAAATTAATTGTCATCTATTTCGCCTTTCTCATAAATGTTTACGGAAACAGAATAATATCTTTTTTGGATTTTATCCCATTTTAGTATTTTAAATCTTCCTCTGTTTATATCAGAAGCAATACAGCATGCAATACCCATTGCAGCTGGATCTCCCATCATAAGTAAATAGTCATTATCGTCAAAATCTTTCAGTTTTCTGCGTAATTTTTTTATGGCGGGCTGTGGACTAAACATAATTTGTTGCCCACTTTCAAATAATAATACAATGTCGCCGTATTCCTGGGCGCTTAAGACATTAATATAGGGATTTTCCTGTATCAGGAAAACCGTCTTCTTTCCTACTTCTTTTTCTTTTTTAAATTCCATCTTTCTATTTTCGTCTTTACCTCTTGAATTTTAGTTATGCAAGTATTATATTGCAGTTTTAGAAAGTTATTATGGACTATAGATTTAAAACGAAGCCGTTTCAACACCAATTGGACGCATTGGAAGAATCCTGGAATAAGGAATCCTGGGCTCATTTTATGGAAATGGGAACAGGGAAAACCAAGGTATGCATTGATAATATTGCAATGCTGTACGACCAGGGAAAAATAAATGCGTCATTAATTATTGTACCAAACGGCATTAAGCGAAACTGGCGCAATGAATTTGAGACACACATGCCTGATCATGTCCTTTATCGAATTGGAATCTGGTCGGCATCCCCTTTAAAAAAAGAAAGGGAGGAGCTTGAGCAGTTGTCCATGATCAGTGAGGACTTGGTCGTGCTCGTGATGAATATTGAGGCGTTGTCCACGAAGCGTGGGTATGAAAAGGCGTATAAGTTTTTACTGGGTCATCAGGCGTTTGTCTGCGTCGATGAGTCCACCAGCATTAAGAATCATCAAGCCTCGCGTACCAAAAACATCTTGAAGTTGCGCAACCTGGCCAAGTATCGTCGCATCATGACAGGTGCCCCTGTTACAAAGTCACCCTTGGATTTATACACGCAAGTGGAGTTCCTGGATTCCGAATTCCTGGATCAGTCCAGTTATTATTCCTTTCGTTCACGCTACGCCGTTGTGGTGCAGCGAAATGTCGGGTCCCATTCCTTTCAGCATGTGGCAAGCTATCAGCGGTTGGATGAATTGCAGGAAAAGATAAAGAATTTTTCCACCAGAGTCTTGAAGAGCGAATGTTTGGATTTGCCAGAGAAGATTTATACGAAACGTACAGTGACTATGACGGTGGAGCAGCTTAAAGCATACACAGAAATGAAGAAAACAGCGATGGCTTTTTTAGAGAATGAAAAAACTATGACGGCTGTCAATGTTTTAACGCAACTTGTCAGGTTGCACCAAATCACATGCGGGCATGTCAAGACGGATGAAGGAGAAGTCCTGTCCCTCAAGAATAACCGCATTACGGAACTAATGAATGTGCTGGAGGAGACACGCGGCAAGGTTATCATCTGGGCCGTGTACCGGCATGACATTCAATCAATTGAACAAACAATAGGAGATATGTATGGTAAAGAAAGCGTTTCGTCTTTTTATGGTGATACCAAGGATAGCATACGTCAGTCTATTGTGGATCGCTTTCAGGACAGTGAAAGCCCTCTCCGATTTTTTGTGGGAAATCCGAAGACAGGAGGCTATGGGCTTACTCTTACTGCTTCTCATACTGTCATTTATTATTCTAACGACTATAGTTTAGAAATACGAATGCAGTCCGAAGACCGTGCACATCGCATCGGTCAGACGAGCAAAGTGACGTACGTTGACTTGATCGCCGAGGGAACAGTGGATGAAAAGATTGTGAAAGCGCTTAACAATAAGATTGACCTTGCAAGTCAGGTCATGGGCGAAGATCCAAGAAAAATATTATTCTAGGGGGGTCATATAGGTCGACTCGAGTGCTACAAGTGCTCTGAGGGGCTTAAAATCGACGATTTTTTTGGCTGTTTTCCTAGGTTAGTTCATAAAGCCCGTATAGACAGCTCTTCCTAATAATCCGAGGATCATGAAGGAAATCGTCCAGACAATCTTGAAAATGGTGTCAACTTTTCCGGAAATGTGACTAATGTGATTGTCCAGTTTCTGATTAATGAGTTTGAGATGACCTTCTATGCGTATGATGTCTTCCCGGTTCTGTGTAACTTTTTCCTTGGCCATTAAAAATATCCTCCGGATCTTCCCATACCACCAAACAAGGACATCAGTCCCATATAAGGATTCATCGAATAAGGATTCATCGCATATGAATTCATCATCGGTTGTTGCATTTGCTGCTGACCGGTTGTTGTCGCATTGGCCTTTTCGTCGGGAATAAGTTTCGCGATGCCTTCTTCAATTTTAGACAAACGATCATTCAGTCCTCCGAAGTGTTTTTCTATTCCCCCCATCTGTGATCCAAAATCAGTCATCTGTTTATCGTATCCCCCCATTGTTTCACCGAAGCCCGTAAACTGTTCGCCGAGTCCGCCAAGCGTTTCACTGAAGCCTGTGAGCTGTTCCTGAAATCCCTGGAAGGGATCTTTTTGTCGAGGAGGCCATAGACCAGGTCCGCCAGGCATAAAAGGCATCCGTATTCTTCCACCCTGATCAGGCAATATTTGTTGTTCCTGATCATTAAATCCTACATCAGGATTGTTTCCCGCGTTCACTTGAGGGTTTAAATCCTGCAATCCACCGAGTCCTACTTGCTGTGCCATTAGATTCCCCTCGAGTAGTCGTGAAAATAATCCGGCATTGTTTCAACAATACCTCCTTGAGCGTGCCCTGAAATACCAGGCAATAAATTTAGAAATTCTCCAGGCATATTTTTAAGACCCTTAAGATCTTCCCACACGTCCTTTGTTCCTCCGACTGCGGCTTCACCAACACCTGTGTCAGTTAAATTTTCATAAATGTCTCCCAGTCCTTCTGTCGCCAGGTCATATCCTTGTCCGAGCTTTTCCTGCCCCCAGTCCTTTGCCATTCCTAAATACTTAAGGGGTGTTGCCATTGTGACAAGGTCCGCGAGCCCTTTTCCGCTTGCCCAGGGGAAAGCCTGTTGCATCGCTGGAGGGTTGATTTGATGCAAGTCTTGCATATATTTTGCATAAACATTCGAGTCCTGAAAACTTTCAGGAAACAAGTGTCGTTGATCAATAAAATCTTCCCTGGCAATAGAGTTCACTCCTCCTGATTGAGCCCTATTTACAATATCCTCTGCATATTTTTTTCGATCTTTTTTTTCCTGAACCTTTTTTTCAAATTTATCAGTAATGTTTTGTTGAATAGCCGCACTTCTTCCAGTAGATTCTTCAGACACGCTAGGTGTGTAAGGCTTAGAGTAAGTACCCCATTTTTTTTCTTTTAAGGTTGTTTCAGTTTCGCCTGGCATTATTTCTTCTGAAGGTCTGCTAGACCTCCTCCTTTATATCCGCGGGCCGCGAGTGCCGCGTTGAGATTCCCTGACGACATCGCCATCTTCTGTTGCTGGTTGAGCTTGTTTCTGTTCCACGGCATTTGATTGGACAGCCACTGTTGTCCTTGTCCAAAATAGCTGTTTTTCATCGCCTCACGGTTGGCAAGTTGATTTTTTGTATTGCCCCCCATGAAATTCATCACGTTCCCCATTCCCTGCAAGAATGGGTTGG
>Ga0098033_1001071_pt1 | contig 11622 bp, 12 predicted proteins | sample 1_EtaG_FD_75049 | JGI IMG/M metagenome (GOLD analysis project Ga0098033, IMG submission 75049) | Marine viral communities from the Subarctic Pacific Ocean - 1_ETSP_OMZ_AT15124 metaG | ecosystem: Environmental > Aquatic > Marine > Oceanic | place: Pacific Ocean | collected 2015-01-07
CCCTGATGCCGATTGGGATGTCTGATCGCCGACCTAATCTTGATAACTTTTAGACAATCATGAATTTATTAGAAGCATTCACAGGGAGATTAAAAAACGATTGGACTGGTGGGGCCAGCGGAGACCCTGGCAGATACCATGCCCCTGGAGCATTTAAAGACTTCAGGATTGCTGACCTTTTTAATAATGATAGATGGACAAGGGAGCCTATGGTAGACCCTAATTCAGCTTCTGGATTTCTTATGAATAGGGATGGTATAACCCCTAGATATACCAATTATTATAACCCGCGTGGCGGCGCTAGTGTAGCACCGGCCAACGCGGTACCAACCGCAGCTGCAGCCGCAGCCGCAACACCGGTTAACGTGGCATCAACCACAGTCGGTTCAGCAATGAACAACGATTTGTTAATACGGGGAAAATTCAGACACCATCCAGTAGATCCGGTAGAAACCCAGTTCGACCCCACACCTTTACATGTGGATCAAGACCAGACTGCTACACCAGCGGAAAAACCACCGTGGTGGAATCAGGTTGGTGAATTCTTAGATACAACGTGGGAAGGGGCTAAAAAACTACCAGATTACGTGCCAAATCTAGCAACATCTGTACCAATAACTAGTACTCTACCACCTGAAACAAGAGCAACAGAAGCTCTCGAATATAAACATTTACCAGCGGATACGCAACAATTACTATTCATGCAGGGGGCTGGGATTGGTAGAAAATATCCAGTAGATTACAGAGAACTCGGAATACGCAGGAATGATCTCAGTCGGAGTTGGAGAGGTGGTGGTGTAACACCAAGGAATTGGGGCGGATAACAACCAGGACAATAAATTAATGGACATTTTAGAAATTTTTAGGCAAGCAATCAAGGGTGGTGGTGATCGCCTCGGGCAACAGTTTTCTCCAGTGTCAGACGAGGAGAGACGGGCCAACATGAATCAGCGGCCTAACTTCCCTGGTTATAGCACTCCAGCCGGCGCGGATGCTGGCCCTGGTGTAGATCCCACTTTCGCACAACGCCAGTATCCTGGTAGAGAAGGTATAGCTGCTCAATTTGCGCCACAAGGTGCTAGACCTAATGGATTCCCTGGGGTTGACGACATGCAACGCCATCGTGGCGCTGGTTACACCGTACCTGACGCTGCAAGGCGGGATATAATGGGCGCTCATGATGCTGGCAGAGACTATGGTTACGAAGGCTCTGATCCCTATCCACCCGATGTGGTTGATCGCGTTCTTATTGAAGAGCAGATGCGCCGCAGGAATAGAACCATGCCAGGTTCACCGGTGAATTACTAATGGCTTGGTCAAAAGGAGAGAGTGGTAACCCGCGTGGTCGCCCACGAAAATCTCAAAAAACTATGGCACAGTTAAGAAGTCAGATATCTGAGCATTTACCTGATGTTATCGAGGTTCTAGCCGGCGCCGCTAAAGATGGCGACGTTCAAGCTGCTAGAATACTGGTAGAGAGATGCGTTCCATCTATGAGGGCTATAGATCAGAACGTTAACATCAATGATTCAATGCGAGAGCTTACAGATATCGAACTCGTAGACCTGATTAAAGAGTTTGAAGATAACTTGGAACAGGTTCCTGAAATAAAACACTAGGATATGTCATGCCAAAAGTAGAGTTCCCATACACTGCGTCTGGCCGTGCGGCTGCAAACAAAGCCGTTGGTCTCCATCCCGAAGCGAGGATGTCTGGAGGAGGTAATTATCCAAAGCCTAAACAGCCACAACCCCGCAAAAAGCCAAAGAGATCTGACGAGGTTCGCGGTGGTAATACCGCCTATTAACTATGGCTTTACTAAGCGTAGACACGTTATACACGACGTATGATACCTACACATCAGCGGATGCTTTAGAATATGCTCAATCGCCAAGTACTTATGCTGAAAAAGCAACAGATTCTGCTACTTATTTTACTAAGGTAAACTCTCTTACTGTTGGCGACAGTTATGGATATGAAATAAACTTATATGTGGCTGCCACGCTAGATTCTGGGCTCACTTCTGGAGTAACCTCGACAGTGGCCATAACCGTTGGCGAGGGTGCAGATAGCTTCCCATCAAGTGGGCATGCCTTGGTAGGTGCTGAAGTAATATATTACGCCACTACAACTGAAGATGGTGGAGGAATAACTACAGATCTTAATACGTTAACGAGAGCTTTAGCGTCTACTGTAGATGTTACCCATGCTATATCCCAGAATGTGTATGGTCTCGTTGCTAGATCTATAACAACTATAGAGCATAACCAAGAATTAAAAGTTTTCAACATAAACACTACAGCTACAGCAACTTCATCTCAATTTTCGGATATTGTTTATGTTAACATGTTTACTATTCCAGAAACTAGCGTTGCTATGGTAAAATATGCTGATAACGATACAACCGTAGTATGAGCTTGTCTTATACGCTGGTTCACAGTTATCCAAGGGAAGAAATAAGGGCTATACTAGCAACAGAATTAACCAGGAGGGTTAAGGATGGGAAAGACAAATGGGTTGCTCTTGAGGGACCCCAACGGGAGTTCGTTTATAGTGAGCATCCTCACATTCTCTTCGGAGGCGCCCGGGGAGGATCAAAATCTGTTGGAATGTTGTTGGCTTTCAGGAGACACGCAGAATTATACGGGGAAGATGCTCACGGGTTACTATTCCGTAGAACTTACCCAGAAACGGGGGAATTGGTTAAACTAGGTCAGCAAGTATTTGTTAAGGAGGGTTGGGATTGGAAAGTAGGAGAAAGGAAGTGGATAAGTCCTAAAGGTTCTACACTACAGTTAAAGCATCTAGATGAAGATAACGATGCTATGAAACTGCAGGGTTTTTCTGTTACATTTTTAGGTTTTGACGAGTTGGGCAACTGGCCGTCTCCAGAACCTATAGATCTATTGCAGGCTACTATGCGTTCGGCTGCCGGTGTTCCTACTCTGTTTAGAGCTAGTGCTAACCCCGGTGGGCCTGGTCATGGTTGGGTTAAAGAGAGGTATATCGATAATATAGAAAATAATAAAATTTTTATACGATCTAAAATAACAGATAATAAACCTTTGATGGATAATGATCCTGGATATATAGACAGGATTAAAGCTTCTGGCCCAGATTGGTTGGTTAAGGCTTGGTTGGAAGGCGATTGGAATGTAGCACCAGGAGCATTTTTTGAATCTATTTGGGATCCATTAGAACATATAGTAGAACCATTCGAAATACCTCTAGAATGGCGCAGGTGGAAATCCTATGATCACGGGTATAAATCCCCTGCGGGGTGCGTATGGTTTACTCAAGATTACGACGGTTGTATATATTTATACAAGGAAAGATATTGGGTAGACAGACCTAACGTTGGGTCAGAAACCCCAATAGAAAATATTGCAGAAGATATTTTATCTGCAGAAATAAAGGAAAAAAAGGCGGGAATAAAATTCAGAGGAAATATAGCAGATTCAGCCATATTTATGCAGGATGGCAGACATAAGTCTGTTGCTGATGTATTTAATGATTACGGTGTTGTCTGGGAACCAAGCGCTAAAGGTCCAGGATCTAGAGTCCAAGGACTTAACGAGTTTATTGACAGATTAAATGCCAAGTCCTTTAAGGTTTTTTCGAGCTGTAAGCATTGGCTTAGAACGGTACCATCATTGCCGGCAGATCCAAAAAGGATAGAAGATATAGATACTAAAGCGGAAGATCACTTGTTTGACGCCACAAGGTATGGACTAATGCAAAAAAGAGCAAAATCTAAAAAACCTAAACCAAAGAAAACTGATCCTAATCCATTTACTCTAGAGTGGTTAGATAGGTTATCAGAACTTTACGAGGATTACGATGTCTGATTTAGAAATTAGTGGAATTTCTTCTACATTCCCAGAAGTTTCTACCTCTTCAAAGGGGTTGATACGAGAGTTCCAGAACAATGTTGCGTTATCATATAGAAAATGGAAGCGACATTATAGGGAAATAGAACATAGTCGAAGATATGCACTAGGTAAAACTACGTGGAGATCTCAAACTATAACAGCTGGTCAAGCTAGTCAAGAAGCTGGCCGAATTGTTAAAGGAAATATTATTCACGCAACTCTGCAGAATATTCTTCCGTTAATTTACGCTAAAAACCCAGAGATAAGTGTAAAGCCAAACGAACATGTAGATCCTAGTGGTTATGATTATAGGACTGCTGATCTATTTTCAACCACGTTAGAGGTTGTGCTTAATAGTTGTCTAAAGAAGGCAGAACTAAAGCGTATAGCAAAACAGATTCTTAGATCTTGCATGGTTAGTAAAATTGGTATTATAAAAGTAACGTACCAAAGAGATTACATAAAAGATCCTCTAGTTAGCAGGCAGTTGAATGACGCTCAGGAAAGTTTAGCTGCTCTTATAGATACCGTTAAAAAGGAAGATACTGTAGATTCTCAAGACAAGGACGCTCTAGTACAAGAGCAGAATATGATTGTTGAGAGTCTTGAGGCGCAGGCCACGGTTCTACGGCGCGAAGGATTAAACCTAGGGTTTGTTCGTCCAGAAGATTTTCGTATGGATACATCTCTAGATTCTTTGCAGGATTATAAGCAAGCTAGATGGATGGCAAACAGAACCTGGATGACCCCAAAAGAGGTTATGTCACGGTTTCAGCTTGATAAAAAAGGTATAGAAAAGTTTACTACTTACCGTAGAAACCAGAACGGTATACCTCAAAGGTTAACTAGAGATGCAAGTACTGGCGATTCCGAGGATGTAGCAATCGCTATAGCTATATGGGAATACTGGGATAAAGTTACACAAACAGTATACACTTGGGCAGAGGGTGGCGACACATACATAAAGACGCCTTTTCACCCAACCAAGATGGGCGACTGCTGGTTTCCTTTCTTTATATTAGGTTTGAACTGGATTGATGGAGAAGAGTGGCCTATATCTGATGTAGATCTTTTAGAAAATCTACAAGATGAGTACATGACGATAAGAACTCAAGCATCGAAACACAGAGATTTATCCGCTCCGTTCTATGTTGCTGACTCCAGTAGAATAAATGCTGAAGATATAGAAACGTTTTCAAACGCTACTATTGGTGATATAGCATTAATTAATGCTTCTGGAGCTGGTGTTAATACTGTATTTCAACCAGCATCTACGCCTCCGTTTAACCCTATGATATACGATACATCTTCTATAAGAGCTGACATAGAATGGATTAGCGGTTTAGGAGATGCAGCTAGAGGATCTGTAACGCGCTCTAAAACAGCTACTGAAGCTAACATTCTTCAAGAAGGTTTATCTACTAGGGTTAACGAAAAAGTAGATTTACTTGAAGAGTGGTTAACTGATTTAGCGAAATTTTCTGCTGAAATATTGCTTCAAGAAATGTCACCAGAAATGGTTTTACAAGAAGCTGGTCAAAATGCGTTTTGGCCGCAACTAGATAAGCAAACGTTATACGATAAAGTAAACATCGAAATCAGAGCCGGTAGTACTGAAAAACCTGATAAAAATGTAGAGCAAATGCGGTGGATCGAGGTTATGCCAATTATAATGCAAAACATCGACGCTATACAGATGATGAGAGCTCAAGGTATACCGGATGAGTTTAATCCGTTCATTAACCTAGTAAAGGAAACATTTAAGAGGTTCGACGAAAGGATAGATGTTACTAAATTCATACCGCCTATCCCACAAGATATAATGGAATACGCATCTCAGAACGAGCAGGTACAAGCAGCTATGCAAAGCGGCGGAAATAGGTATGGTGGTCAACAGGCAGGACAACCACCATCACCAGCAGGTGGTAGAGCAAATCCTGGATATGTTCAACAGGAGAACGCTCCAGCAAACCGTGTAAACCAAAGGTCTAGAAATAGGTATAGAACGCCTGAAGAGACAGGCCAATAAGGGAGAAACTGATGGCTCAACCAGCAGCGGAACTAAGTAACGAAGAACTTTTCGATTCAACAAAAGATGTGCTATCCCAAGCTTTTGACGACTTGCAACAGGAGAAAGAGGGAAGTAGCGGCGAAGATATAGAGCTAGACTTAGAATCATCTCCAACTTTTGACGAGGCTCAAAAAGAGCAGGAAGCCAGCAAGGATGAATCGGTTGAAGAAGTTAAAAAAGAGGCAGCCACTGATGATAAGCCTGACGAAGAGGTCGTTGAAAAAGTTGAGAGCAAGGAAGAAGAAAAGACTGCTGATGTAAAAGAGGTAGAGCTGTCTGATGACGAAATATTAGATAACCTAAAGCCAAAAGCCCAAGAAAGGTTTAAAGATTTAGTATCTAGAAACAGGGATTTAGAAGGTCGTATAGGAGAGTTAGAACCATCGCAGGCTATGGCTGAGCATGTTTTAGGCTCCGGCACACAACCAGATCAACTCAACTTTGCTCTCGATATATTTAAATCTTTGAATTCTGGAGATTGGGATGCCGCTCGTAGTGCGTTATCTAAACTAGATCAATTTTCTAATGTCATAGCCGAAAGGCTTGGTGTACAAGGGGGTCAGGATAACGAAAAGTCATCGTACTCTGATTTCGAAGATTTGTCGAAAGCTGTAGATGACCTTGAGATGTCTAGTGAGTGGGCTAATAAGCTAGCTGCCCAGAGGGTTCAAGCTAACTCTATTAACCAATCTAGGCAAGAGTTTTCTCAACAAATAGAAGAATCGGGTAGGCAGCAGCAAGCTTACGACGCAGCGCAGTCTACAGCGTATAACGATATAAAGTCTTGGGAGGATGGCATCAAAACATCTGATGCTGACTTCGAATCAAAACGTGATATAATGTTGGACATTGGAGAGAAGATAGCTAATTCCGGCGTAAGCCCCAGTAGTTGGCTTCCTCTTCTCAAAAATGAATACGATGTTCTCACGCGAGGGATGTCACTTGCCTCAAAAAGAACAAACGCTAGTAAACAATCTGGGCCTCTAGCTCCTAGTAGTTCAAGTGGCGGCGCGGTCGATAGTGCTGAGTTAAAAACTGCGGAGGTTACTCCAGAGTTTTTACAGTATCACTTAGACCAATTACACAACAGGTGAAGGGTGTAATAGCTGGGACCCACCCGCCCAGTAGCACAAGAAATGCATTCGTGCGGCAACCCTGTAAATAGATTAACTACTTTAACCGATAACAGGAAATATCATGGCAACAAATACTGCTTTAAATAGTGCCGATATTACCCAGCTGGGTTATGTAGCTCTTCAGAATTATCTGAAAAATAAACCTATCGATCAGGTAGCTCAGGAACGTCCTTTGCTGAAAGCTCTTACGGCTAAGAAAAAGCCTTGGGGCGGCGGTAAAGAGAACATTGTTGAGCAGCTGCGAACAGGATATGACAGTAACTTCCAGTGGTTTGGTGAACATGCAAGTACCAAAAACACTACGGACACTGTCACCTATAACACTCGCGATACCGTACGCCAAGCGTACTGGCCGTGGTGTTCTGCGCACGATGGTTTCTATTTCACTGAAGACTTCTTGCTCGGTAACGGTATTATCGTTACAGATTCCGCACCCCGGAATTCTTCATCTGCTGGCCTAGTCCAGCTAACTAACATCTTCAACGAAGGCATGGAAACTCTGCGCCTTGGCTTTGAAGAGATTCTCGATCTTTCGCTTCATTTGGATGGTACTATTGACCCGGGTGGTTCGGGTACTAGTTCGAGTGGTCGTATCATAAACGGTCTCGACTTTATTGTTGATATCAAAGATACTGCTAGCACTGTTGGTGGCATCACAAAAACTGCCCACACCGGTACTAACTACTGGAACAACCATTGGAACGATGGCTCTGGACTCAATAATACTGGCGCTACCGGCACCGGTGTTACAACTGCTACTTTGTTAGACTCAATGACGGCTATGTGGCGTGAATGTCAGAAAAATGGCGGAAGCCCTGACATCATCCTCGCTGGATCGACGTTTATTGACAATTTCCGAGAAGCAGCTAACTCGGCCGTATCGCGTTATGCGGTTCAACCGACCCAGCAAGCACAGATGCCTTGGAATCTAGATCCTTCTGTTGAAGTCAAGAATGGTGGCACGTTCACCGGCCTTTACTTCCAGGGTGTTCCAATTCTTTGGGATCCGTCGTTTGATGGTGGATGCACTACAAAAGACAGCTCTGCTACTTACGCTTGGAAGCGTCGCTGCTACTTCCTTAATAGTAATCACCTTTCTCTGCGCCCAATCGAGGGCAATGATATGGTTGCTAGGAAGCCGCCGCGTCAGTACAACAAGTACGAGTACTACTGGGGTATGACATGGCGTGGTTCTTTGACGGCTAACCGTCTGAACTGTCATGGCGTTCTCTGGAGTGTCGCGTAAAAACCTTTGGGAAAGGGGGAGCCTGATCGCTCCCCCCGACCCTTTTTTATAGGGAGATATCATGTATCAAGTTCCTAGAATTTTGATCAAAATCGATAACGATCAGTTTACTAAACCTGCAAAACGAATACCGTCTCACGAGTTACCTTTCTACTTAGAAAGATATGGTCCTACAGTGTCTGTTGAAAGTAAAACAGAAGGCATTTTTGAGGTTGACGACATTCAAGAAGAGTGGACTAGGCTTTCTGGACAGTATGGAGAAAACTCCGTATTATCAGTATTTGGAAGACCGCTGCAGGGTTTGGTAGATGCCTTAGATAAAATAATGGCGAAAGAAAAGAATGTCAAGAACACTTCTAAGTCTTCGAACAGAACTAGCGCAGCGGCTGGGGTTTAGTGCATCTGGATCTGCTGCTATAGCGCAGGTAGATATACTTAATTCAGCCTTACGAAGCGCTCAGGATCAGTTATTTTATGAATTTGGTGATTTACTCACCAAGAAGATAAATAACGCTGTTCCTGGCACAACCACATCTGGAACAGCTTATTACCCGTTCCCAACAGATTGCGATCCCTATAAACCTTTAACTGTATCTATACAGCGTCAAGGTACCGGTAGGTTCTATGAACTTCAAATAGGTATTGGAGTTCACAGGCACAATGATCTACCAGTGCTTAACGATATGGATCCCGTAAGATGGGACGTGATTGACGATGCTGGAACAACTAAAATAGAGCTGTGGCCAGTACCAAACGATAGTACTTCAAAGTTTAGACTAGAGTACAACGCTGGTCTTACATCTTTTTCTACTGATACGGATACAGCCGCGGTTAATCCTCAGCTAATATTATTACATGCTATAACTACTATGAAGGCTCATTATAGGCAGCCTGATTACGAGATATATGCGAATCAATTACAGCAACTTCTTGGTAGAATCAAAACCATCGGTTTAGTCGGTGGTGGCTCATTCAGAAGGTATACGAAGCGCACAGCAAACTTCTTTCTCGATCCTGGAAACGATATGCAAATATCTACCCAGTCTCAATACGAGATTGCTTCCATTATTGCTAAAACCTACGTCACAACGGTTGACGCTGGTTCAGGCTCTGACTACGTAGTAACGAGTTAATATGTCCACTATTACAGTCCCAACTATGACGCCACGGTCCGGTCCTACCGGAGGGCCATTAGATGATGCGAATGATTTCTTTCATATAGCACGCTCAGCAGACGATAACAGGCTTCCAGCTGGCTCAGCTAAAAACTATATTTTAGAAGGAGTTAAAGGTGGTGCTAACATTACTGAAACTGTTAGCACTTCTGGTTATGATACAACCGTTGATTTAGATACAACCATAACAGGTTTAGTATCTGTAACATCTACTGATTTTGTCGGAGATTTAACCGGTGATGTAACTGGAGACCTAACAGGAAACGTTACTGCAACAAGTGTATTAGCCGACGGAGTAACGGCTACTACTCAATCTTCTGGTGATAATTCTACAAAGATTGCTACTACAGCTTATGTTGCTACTGCGGTATCAGCATCTGATACTTTAACTGAAATTCTTGCGAATGGTAATACTACCGGCGCTTATGATATTGTTGTTACTACCGGTCAAAAAATTACTACTGATGATATAGAAGAAACTACTACCGACGCCGGGATTACGATTGATAGTGTAGTTTTAAAAGATAACACGGTTACAGCAACTACATTTACTGGCGATGTGACTGGCGATGTGACTGGCGACATTACAGGTAATGTAACTGGTAACGTTACGGGTGACTTAACTGGAGACGTAACTGGTAATGCTGATACTGCAACTGCATTAGAGACGGCTAGAACAATAGCTGGTAACAGCTTCGACGGAACAGCAAATATAGATATAGCACTAGCTGATTTATCTAACGTTGCTTCTACAGCTCCGTCTACTGGAGAAACTCTAAGTTGGTCAGGATCGACATGGGAACCATCTACGGCTGGTGCGGGTAGCGTTATTAGCGTTGCTATTACCGGTACTGACGGCATTGATGTAGATAGTGGATCTCCGATAACTTCGTCTGGTACGATCACGTTAGGTTTATCCAGTATACCAAACACATCTTTAGCTAATAGTTCGGTTACCGTGGCTGGTCAAACAGTAGCGTTAGGAGCTTCAGCTGCAGTATCAATAAAAGATCTTTCAGACGTTTACGCGTCTATGACACCAACAGATGGCCAATCACTAGTATACGACACCACTAACGGTTGGCAAGCCGAAACATTAGCTGGCGATATAGAAGGTGTTACTGCAGGAACAAACTTAAATGGCGGTGGAACAAGCGGCACTGTTACATTAAACCTAGATACAACCATAACCGGATTAACATCGGTAACATCTACAGGTTTTACTGGTGATCTAACTGGTGACGTTACTGGTGATCTAACTGGCGATGTTACTGGTAATGTTACTGGTGATCTAACCGGTAATGTTACTGGTGATCTAACTGGTGATGTTACTGGTAATCTAACGGGTGACGTTACTGGCAATGCAGATACCGTTACAACGAATGCTAACTTAACTGGCGATATCACCTCGGTAGGCAATGCAACAACAATAGCTACCGGTATTATAGTTGATGCCGATGTAAGTGGTACAGCCGCAATAGCTTATTCTAAGTTGGGCACGATACCTACCTGGAATCAAAATACTACTGGTAACGCAGCCACAGCTACAGCGCTTGAAACTGCAAGAAATATAGCTGGTGTCAGTTTTGATGGCACGGCGGCTATAAGTATACCAGTGACTGGTTTGTCGGACGTTTATGCTTCCATGAGTCCGTCTGACGGAGATGTATTAACTTACGACACAACCAACGGTTGGCAGTCAGAAGTTCCTGGGACGCCTGGCGTTACAAGCGTAGCAATAACAGGTACAGACGGTATAGATGTTGATTCTGGCTCCCCTATCACATCCTCTGGCACTATAACCCTTGGGTTGTCTAGTATACCAAACGCTTCATTAGCTAACTACTCTGTGTCATACGGTGGCGTCTCCTTAGATCTAGGAGGATCAGATGCAACACCAGCGTTTGCTTTAGCAGATGCTACAGGTTTACCTTTAACTACTGGTGTAACAGGTAACTTACCAGTAAGTAATTTAAATAGCGGAACTAGCGCGAGCAGTTCTACATTTTGGCGTGGTGATGGATCATGGTCTGCTCCGGCAGGCACTGGCGATCCCGCGGGAACGGCTGTAGCTATGGCCATCGCTTTAGGAGGATAAAATGGCTAATACATTTAAAAACCA